>Ga0307514_10001957_pt1 | contig 22502 bp, 16 predicted proteins | sample 16_EM_MG_FD_203088 | JGI IMG/M metagenome (GOLD analysis project Ga0307514, IMG submission 203088) | Populus trichocarpa ectomycorrhiza microbial communities from riparian zone in the Pacific Northwest, United States - 16_EM | ecosystem: Host-associated > Plants > Roots > Unclassified | place...
TTCGAGTACAGAAGCAGGTGTCCCCTTATGCTTATGAATTGGAGCTACCTGCGTCAATACGGATTCATCGGGTACAACCAGTTTCTCTTTTAGATCCGGTGGTTGAAGATCCGTTAGATGGGCAAGTGGTACCGCCTCCCCCTCCTGTTGAAGTCGATGGTGAAGAAGAGTACCAGGTAGCTGGAGTTGAGGATAGCCGAATGTATCGGAGTCAGCTACAGTACCTTGTTCGATGGACGTGTTATGATTCTGTTACTTGGGAACCAGCGAAGTTTGTTGACGGGCTACAAGCAGTGGAGGAATTTCATCAACGATATCCCCGGAAGCCTGGACCATTGGAAAATGCTCTCGGAGGACCTCGAGCTTAAGGGGGGGATACTGTCACGGCGCAGGCAGGTACGAAGATATTTGGGGATAAGAAAGGAAGATTGCTGGTGGTGTCGGAGGAATGGTGTTACAGAAAGGCGGAGACGTTGGAAGACGCGGAGGGAGCGGCGAGATGGTGGAGGTATAATTTAATAGGATAAAAGAAGTGGTCTGAGGTGTTGCGACGTCGGATGTTGTGGCATGGTTGTTACGATAAGGAATGATGGAGTGGTGTGTAAGATCATAGGATAAGATTCGGATGGTACATCAGAGCATGAGGAATGGTTCGGGGGTGGCAGACGAATTGTATATAAAGAGAGGATCGTGGGCGTTGGAGGATTTCCTTTTCTTCTCTCTTTACTCGTTCTCTTGTATAGCAAAGCAAGTTACGACTTTGAAACAGTTTCGACTCTTGTCTTGTCTTGATTTCCTCGAAACGAACCTCGAGCCTCTTACCCCGTTTTCAGTATAACATTAGTGTTACCAATATCACCTACGCCCGACCCCGCCCGTTACACGGGGAGCACTGCGGTTGGTCGGCCAGAGGAATGCGCAGGGTATGTGATCTGCGACAGACTTGAGAGACCGGCGGTGGCAATTGTGGCCATGAATCCAAGAAGTCTGCGGACTACTCTACTGTGAGGACGAGGAAGCTTTGTTAGCTGTACAGTGTGTATTGTACCTTCACCCTAAACCTTCAATGACGACAACCCCTCCTCCACCCGGGAGGCTGAGTACGGGGATCCACGATCTACGGGAATGAGTTTTCTAGGGCTACCCAGGAAGGGCGACCTTCGGAGAAGCGTCTCCAATTCGAATTGCTGCTATGGAGAAGCGTCTCCAATTTCGACACCGACACTGACACTGATGCATACTCGACTATGCGAGCATCCACCACCGTACAACAGCTTCTGAGCACTTGCGTTTAAAAAGAAATGACGATCAACTCTTCCACTTCGTTTGTCGAGTGGAAGTTAACATCGCCACGGAGAAGCGTCTCCAATGTCGACGCGCCACCGTACAACCGGCTATGAGCCCTTGCGTTTAAAAGGGAAACGACGGTATTCCGCTTCGTTTGTCGAGCAGAAGTCCACATCGCCACGGAGAAGCGTCTCCAATTTCGACACGACACCGACACCGACAGCACAACCCATGATTGGGACCGAGAGGCTGCGTACGAGAATCAACGATGCTCCAGCTGGTTGGAGCAGTACCTTCGATACAGTTCTTCAGTGCAATACCGATCACGATACAACAGGACTGTGTGTCACCTTCGGAGGAGTGGCTGACTGGAAGTCAAGACAGTTGAAGCCGACAGCACAATCAACCACCGAGTTTAGGCGTAGGCCCAGGATTGACGACTCTAACGGCATGAGCGGGAGTCGTTTGGGAGGAGCTCAGGGCATGGCATGGTTTGGCTTCTGTCTTCTGTCTTCTGTTTGTTTTCTGTCTGTTTTTCAATGGCTTAGTGTTTGACGGACGTGATAACGCCCTGGAGGAGTGTTAGACCGAGTCTTTGTAGAGTACGTCATCACGTGGCTATGGGTTAGGGCTGGCAGCCACTATATAGGCTACGTGTCATCTTAGACTTAGACTCAATCAATCAATCATCTCGACAGGTTCGTCACAACTCTGGCGATAGTAGACCTGTCCATTGGCAGAACAGCTGTGAATTGCATGCAAGCTTCAGTCACAGCAATAAAGCAGCTGAGACAAGGAGAAGAAGTGTCAGGCTGCTCAATTAGCTTCTCTGGGACGGAAGAAAAGATGTCCTCATAACTGCTGCCCCGATCATTGTGAGGTTATGCCATCTCTAGGTGTGTATCAGTTGGGTGGATTATTCACCGAAGTATGCTGCCAATATCACATCGGTGTATGGATTGGACATCTGGCAAGAAAGAATAGATATCTGCAATGATACAACAAAATACACCTGTGGATGCATTACTAACGACCTGATTAGTGTTTCATGTATCACATTTATATTGTTCTCCACCTTCTGGACCAATGTCTAGCTGAACCCTTAACTCACCTCTCTTCCAGGCTGACAGCCAATACTGGATGGCCATTGTGGTGAGGGCAAAGAATATTGGGTTGATTTTATCAATCAATGATCTATATTTCATTTTCATTTGTGGTATGCCACAGAAGAATGTCCGGTGAATCAGTTCCACAATTTCATTTACAGCAAATTGAAACTTGCACTTCTATATCAATTGTCAAGACAATGATTAAACTTGATGGAAACTTTGTACTTACCTCATGAACATTAGTGGACCACGTAAACTTGTCCTTGGCCAATCGCCAGGCTCCTGTTGTGCAGATCTTCGTAGGTAACTTTGTTCCAAATCTGTAAACAAAGTCAATTGAGATCTTGCAGCGGTATAGCATCGCTGCACATGATCAAGTTATCATTGTGAGGGCCTGGTGCAAAATGTAAGTGATAAAAGCAATAGTCGGGATGATTTACTGCTCAAAAGTAGTAGTGTAGTGGGCCGGAGTGTCTGTGTGCTGGATCCATCTAGGCAATTTCCACATACCAACAACTGTCAATCTGGGCAGTCTTCTCTGTATTCATGATGAAGAGATTCACAAACCTTGAATAAATCCTGCCAATAGGATTCACATGTGTCAGGATCATCCCTGGAATGGCTCACAGGGTTGTCTGGGCATTACATTATATATGGACTATGAGGCCTGTCACATCGTCAACAAAGAGCTCATATTACTTATGATGTACAGCCGCCCTTGCAACCAATTGGTTCCCGACTTTGTTTGAATCCTTCCTCTGGTAAATATATACATTACAAGGAGATTTCCATCGTTGTGTTCTGACCATAATATCTTGTTCACTGCCACTGGGACAGCATCAGCCGAAAGTAAACTTGCTTTCCCATAATTGACTCCTCCCACCGATTTTCCTCCACATTCTCCACAAATAATCTGTGCTACTGGTTTGCAATCTTCCATATTCCTTCGAAGTGTTCAATGTTGTCATTGTGTTGTTATGACATTTCATAAAGTTGTATGGTGATTTGAGCTAATTTACTCAGCTTGTTTTATTCATGTCGGTCATTTAGAGTTTGAATGTTTTGACAGTTTTTTGCACTGTTGCATTCATTTCAAGATTATCCTTAACTATTTAACATTTTGAGACATTAATTTTATACAAGCTTGCACAACTCCCATAAAACACAGTAAGACACCCAGAGTCAACACTCATCAGATTTCCTTATATCGCTGCAACAATTACTCCAAGTATCGAATTAGAAAATCTCCATCTAAAACCAATTGAACCGATGTATGTCAATCGTGCTGTTCAATTACTGCCAGTATAATCTGATTAGGGCATCAGTGGGAGAAGGAGTACAGCTTCACGGATGGCACCAATTAGCATTAGCAACGGTTCCATTTTCGGAACGTTTCTACTATCGTTGTTCCAAGAAAACCCAGAACTGGCCAGTTTGGTTCCAGTTTTTGCCAAATGGTTCTCTCACTTAAGTTCACCAATATTTATTAGAAAATTTAGAAGATGGTATGTGAAATATGCAGCGTTGCATGGCGTATCTATTGGTGGTCTCCGATGTTCAATATCTTTAAAACTCAGTAAGCGGCTTTCAAAATACAGTCATTTTGACTCTGAAAACGATTTTCTTTGTGCCACCACTCGCTGAGTGTTGAAGATATCGAACATCACAGACCACCAAAAGATGCGCCTTGGAAAGCTGCATATTTCATGTACCAAGCTCTGAAGTGTCTGATTAATATTGGTGGACTTAAGTGGGCAGTTCGCAAAACAAAACCTCGATTTTTGATGTGGTAAGGCCATTGCCACGCAGACCTACAAAGCCGGCTGGTTCCAAGTATGGAACCATTGCTAACACTAGCACCAAATGGGATGACATAAGTGGTTGTGACGGCGAAATTAACCATACGATGGTAGCATTCATCATGCAAGGGTTGCATTGAAGGTTGATGTGTCCCATCAACAATCACTATACCAGCAGTGTGACATATATGGACTGTTCCAAATGTCTGAACCAAAGGAAGAAGCTGTTTGGCGCTCGATTCAGTATGCTCAATGTTGAAAGAACAATTGAAGCATGCAGGATTGCATCCAGCAGTTGACCTAAAATAGCTATCCAGATTCGTCCCCATCCAGAGCAGTACAGTGTCATTTCTTGGTGGCTTATCCTTTCTCTGCCGTGTTGACACATTGCAACAAACCATATGAAAAGCGTACTCGTTGCATTGAAAAGTCATCACTGGAATTGCTACTCTGTTTTGCAGAATGAATTTTCCATTGTTGAGACAACTGAAATCCTAATTATGATCGATGTAGTCTGTCAAGTCGGCAAATCTGTTGCACACCCAGCAATGGTATTCTGTAGCTACACATTTGGCATTGCACACCACTCAGCCAGGTCATCAACTGTCTTGATTTCGGGTTGGGCATTTTTCATCATACACTTGATAGGCTGATCGGTAAGAACCATTTCATCATTATGATATTGTTGTTAAGCACATGCATTCATCTCTCAATACTGCAACACCTCCTTTCGGGCTGTGGTTCAGACAATCTGGAATCCAGCCTCATTACGATTCGAGTGGTGGTATGATTGTTGAAGATCAATGATTACTCTTTCTGGGAATTTAGTGCTGTTATTTAAGAGGTTACCAAGCTGGCAGATATGGTCAGAGAAGTGGTTCAGGAGATGCATCATAACAAAGTTGAAATCAGATTAGTCAACAAGATGGTGTGAAATTTCTGACTGAATCTGCATTGCATCTTCATCAACGTGATGACACTGTGCATTCACAGAAAGATTGTCCCAAGCAGGGTCACTTTCCTGTTTCTTCTGTGTGTCCAAAGTTAGCTGCTGTTTCAAGGGTTCTGGGATCTACTGGGTAGATTTATTGGCACAGAATCAACTGACAACATCCTTGTGATGATGAATCTTCTGCAGATACTTCTCCATCTACTCGATTATGGCTTTCGTATGGAAGTGGTACTTTACCATAAGGTGAATATTCACTATGATGTTGTTGAGGCACATCAGGGCTTCTGCGAAGGGAGATATTGGGCTAGGGAAAGGGTTTACAAGAGTCGCCACAAGCACTGGAACAATCATGTACCCAAGTGGTTTCAACTCCTTACCACTGCAATGGGTCACCTGGCTAAATCGCATGTCCAATTGAATAAAGCCATGATATGCGGACATTATTGCCCAGAGCGGGTTGCATTTGCCAATTCTGGAAGGTTATTCGAAAAAGCACATTACCCAGTGCATCAAATGCTTATGCATTCTGAGATAGACAGTGTGAGGAATATGGGGTATGATAGCAGTCAAAAGGGAGATGAATTTCATATTCTATAAGACACCTTCAGCGGCTTCAACTGCTCAATCTTCGAGATATTGGACTTTTTCTTTTCTCGCAATCACCTGTGCCACAGTTGCAACTATCATCATTCGGATGTATAACTGATAGTCTCTCCAGTGCACGACCAAGAATTCCCTTGTCCAGATGATGAATTCGGAGCTTCCCGCACAGCAAAACAAGCATGATTGATTGATTGCAAGTGAATGTTTTGGATGCAGATAGCTGGCCATACACAGATGACAGAATAACATTGCCACATGCGACAGTCAGCACTATGCATAAGCAGTGCAATGTTGAAAAGCACAGTGAGAGAATGCAATATAAGGACAAGGACCTTCCTTGGAACTTCACGATTGTGGATTTGTTGATTTTTCATGGTAGTTGTCTTTACACATCCTTTAAAGTCATATTTCAAAGCAACTGAAAAATGGGCAACATGGAGGCATCCAGGATTTGAAAGCTTGGATATGATTGTCAAGTTGATTTTTCTGAGACTCAAATATTGTGGACATTCAGTCTTGTCACCCAAATAGTTTGTATGATGTGTCTCGTTTAAATAGCAGAATAGAGGGACAATTATACCTCCAAGAGGCTGCTGAAGTTATTGAAGCTGTTGAAATCATCATAACTATGATGAAATTCAACTAATGTACCTATTCATTTCACCACCAGACGCTTGATTTCACCTCTTAGTAGATATGTTTCTCACCATTATTGAATTCTGTGGCTGTAGTATACAACTTATGATCCCTGAATGCAGGATACTACATGTGGAACTCAATAAATACACCAGGATTGAGGTAAATGAAGCACATGTAAACATTGTCGCGAAAGTTGTTTCGATCGGATAGATGATTGAGTCACACCTTATCTGATTTCCAACAGTTGATGTCCATTATGTAGACATTCTGTGCAACTTTCTGAATACTGTACAGAACAACGCGAATTTGCTGACGGTTACCATCATATGGTTTCCAAATAGCTCGTTGATAACGGCTCTACTCAAGGTGTGCTTGATACACCTGTTAGCTAATTGATCCTCATTATTGTATGAAAATGGTGACAATAGACCTATTTCATTATTGAAGATATCAAAATACTTGTTACTATTGGGTTTGTAGGCTAGACATTTGCACAACTGTGGAGTACCATATATATATATCTGAACTGGAGGGTGCTTAGGATCGATATATTCAGATTGAGTATCGGCATCGGTATCGCTGGAAATATTGTCGCAATGGTGAAGGAAAGCATTGTGATGCGGTTTATAAACAAATGAAAGTAAAATACTGTCATCTGTAGGTGCAAAACTATTATCTGGCAGGTGTTTGGCAGATGTGGATGTTATTCTTGCTTTGTGGTCATGATGGAGGTGGGTGGTGCAAGTGCTGATGTAGGTGTATGACCTCACGCAGAGATGTCACTGTTGACTAGTATCCATCGTTCATTAGCACATTGAAATGTCACAACATCTTTATGAAGCATGTTGATGGTTATATAGCTACTCGTACAATTGGAAGCTGGCTGGTCCTTACAAACAGCCGCATCTCAATTTAGTTGTCTTAGTGGCAAATTTAAACGTTCAGTGGACGAATCAGACTGCTTAGGTGATCATAAGAATATTGTTTTCAAGCTGAATTGCAGCCAAGATAATGTTACCAGATCAAGTTAACCCCTCCAAGCCCACACAAATATACGCCTTGCCTGCCAACCTTACTTACAATCGCCAGAACCTTCGACACACGTTCCACACCACTTCTACCATTTCGCATCACCCTTGAAGAAATATTCAATTCACCTGATGCTTGTTTAGAGTATCCAGCATTTGTGATCCACCAGTGAATTATTGACCACCATTGAGAATCTAAAATGTAATGTGATGCCTTCTGGTTGCCAAAATGAGTCGTTCCAGATACTGGTACAACACAGATGCCAATTCTACAAGTCCCCATCTGGTTCGAGAATACCAATGTTGGAGCCAGACAATGGGTATCAAAACGCAGGGGGATTTTGCCAGTAGAAGGGTGGCTTGACAACAAAATTGAAAGATAATAAAGTGAGGGAGTGTGTCTGGGAGGTTGCCCAGCCCATGCACATCAGCAACAAGCAAGGTGCCGGCGATGGGAAATTGGATCTCCGGATCAATCATGGTGTTACTCGAATCAGCATTCTGTCATCTAACAGCCCAAATTGGATATGGTACATAGCAGACAAGACAATCCACGATGGTTTGTAACTCAAGGAAGCCCAGGACAATTTTGAAGAGATTGGCCTCCACCGATGGAGGAAGAGAATTGAAAACACTCCGACTATGAAGAGGAAATTCGTCTACGTTGGTATATATTTCATTGCACCAAAACTTCTGGTGTGGTTTGTGATGATGTATAGATACAGAAGACAACAACAAGGAAGAAACACCAGGTGACAGGTCTTCCCTGATAAAAGAGTGCTTTGACGTATTGACCCGTGTTGTTGCCACGCTATGTAACTTAACAATCGTCTATGTTGATCCTGACATTGCTGGGAAGAGGGTGGGTGAACACAATAGTCAGCTGTTGTCATGGTAGTACCCTGGGGATGATGAATTGATACTTCCAAAAGTCACAGCAGTCGTTAATATGACTATGTTGTCAATCAAGAATGCTGCAATTGGCGGTTTGCAAGACAGGTGCTGAACAATTGGAGAGCTTTAGGGCTGCCGGGAGGAGTCTAAGGGAGATGACGGCACACACGCCTGTAAGTGTACCCTATTCCTCCACAACAATACTGCGATTGGATGGGTAAAGGCGGAGATGAAATTTCATAACCCAACACTTTGTTCCGTTATTTGTCGTGGCCAACATACCAATGGCATAACTTGAGCCCAGATGCCTACATGTGGTAGCCACAGCTACCATACTCTGGATGACATCTTTCCACATCCTGCCGAGAATATGATGGAATATAAAAGGGAGGAATGGGAATATGATTTTTAGACACGGCACTCAAATTCAGGAATACTCCAGATCATACATGCTGGCTACCAAATATTTGAAGGGCGGCTTCAATGTAGAATTATCGGACTGCAGCGATACCTTGATGTCATCCAAAACCAAACTTTTGGTCTCTTTGCTGATTGTAGGTACAGTGTTCGCGCTGATGAGGATGTAGCTTGGCCAAGAGAGGATAATCACGTTGTGAATCATCCTGCTGCATGCTCTTGGTCAATAGGAAGCCTCCAAACAGGTGCCTAGCTCCAAATTTATTGTTGGGAGGATTGAATGCACTGGCTGGATGGTTGTTGAGGAATTTCCACTATGGGTGCATATTCTCCTGGCACTTTGGAGGGTGCCCAGATGGGAGATAATTTGGAGTTTTTTTGGAGATGTTTTTGGTCTGTTTTTGGTGTTTTGTGTATTTTATCATTACATTGGTCATATGAATTCATGAAGGGTGGTGCTGAGAGGTCACTATATTGGGATGAATCATCAGGATATAACTTTTTAGGCAAGACATATTGGCAGTAATAGGACTCAGTGTATGGCTGTCATGTAATTGGTATTTCGGTATCTTTGCCATGTAGAAGTAAGCCTGAATGATTTCTGAAACCTGAAAGCTTGACAGCTCACTACGATAATGATTGTTGTCAAAGAAAGCCAATCAACTACCCTGCGGCATCATTGCAAACTGCGATTGTAAGTTTCAAGTTTCCGTTAATGCTAGGAGTTGGTTACGTAAGTTGCTGGAAAAGCCAAGATTCTGGAATTCTCAACAGGATATAGAGATGCATTACAATGATGCTTATAATCATGTCAGCACCTTTTTTCCTTTACACAATATTTTAATAGATTTACTATGCATTGATTAGCCTTTCCTGTAGTTATACATTGATATCGTTCGTACTTATAATTGGCCGCCTTGTTAAATCATAACACGAATACACTACACAAGTTCCCATCCTACTCATTCCTCCAGCACCAGGGGAAGCAGACAATCTATCTATGAGAATAATCGTGATAAAGATCTTAGTACAGTATCTCACAATCCCAATGATCATCAAGATGGCAAATCAGAATCCATTGACAAGCCTCATCGGAACCATCGAAGAAAGCAATGGGCAGCCGACAATCCAATGAGATGTTCACATCAATACTTGTAAAACGAGTTGTGGCAACTTGATTGACTCCTACGACTGCACAACTCCTACATTCTTACCATTAAGAGGTCTATATCAGCATATTGTATTTTAGTCACTGGGAGACTCCATGAGTGGGTGAGAGGAGGCAGAGTGTAAACTTAGAAGCATCAATTTCAGATGAGAATCAGACCCTAGGAGGGTACTCCGGCCGGCCTTCAGAGTAACTGGGAACTCTGACTACTGGTCTGGGAGTACAATGAGAGCGGTTGTGATAAGTTTGGGAGCACCTTGGACTGTCGCACAACCAATGCGAGATTCCCAAAGTCACTTTGAGAGATGTTTGGATTATTAGAGATATTCATTTGAATGACTGCAGGTGTTATCTGAGATTCTCCAGATGGACACAAGCAATAAGAATACCCTCCACGTATGATGCCTAGATTATTGTTCATTATCAACTTTTCAATCATACTATAGTACCCAGCATCTCATTCAACATTCACTTGTCTGCGTCACTACATTAGGAAGAATCAAAGAAAATGACGAGCGATTCAAAAATCACAGCAGGTGAAATTGAAAGAATATCCCCACAAAGGGATTGAATGATATCAATTGAACATGGTCTGAATCTCATCCAGGCAATCTCGCAACTCATCAGGGCCAATAAATCTAGGAATATACAATTCATCAATGGCGCAAAGATGCTGGAGGTGCTTCTTGTATTACCTAATGGTTTGGGGTTGGCGAGTGGGTGAAGTTGACTTCTAATGCCGCTTGGCTTGATTGGTGATAATAAATATGTTGCAATTGAGAGGTTAGCTTGCAGTGATTCAAAATGGAGTTCGAAAGACAATATGTTGGATTTGGGGGGAAAAGTGAAGCACTATGAGGAAAGGTAGAGCACCTGATGTGGATGGTAGTGTGGGTAAGTGGAGTGATGATGGTGATAGTGGAGTGCGGTATGTAATTGAGGAGCGCAAATCCACGCCAAAGAGCACCTATCCAACGGGGCAGCCCATCCATGCTGAACATTGCCGAAAAGGGAGGAAGGTAGAGAGTATGGAATGGAATAAAGGCGCTCCTAAACAAGGTGCAGGAGGGGATCAATGAGTGCCGATTCCAGAGGAGGTGTGATGCCAGGACAGACAGGATGGAGCGCTAAATGAAATATCAAAGCGCCAATTCAGACCAAGCAGCCCTAGTGGGAATTGAGGAGCATCTATTATAGCAGAGATGCCCCAATAGGGGGGGGGGGGGGTTATGAAGTAGACAACCATGTGTCATTGAAAAGTGTAGTGGCTTTGGCAGTAGTACAATTTACCACTGTGGAAAGACAAATTTTACCTTGATGTTTATCTTCAGAAATCATAAATGTTACCTTCTGTCCAGTGGCATGCTCAGATAGTGCACAATGAATAGCTGCGGCCACAAGCGCTAACATCCGCAGTGTGAGAGGTTGAAAGAACTGCAATGTGGTCAGCTTTCGCCCTAAGTTATTAGCGGTGAAGAGAAATTGATGGTGGATTGAGTCAAGCACTTCCATCATCATGAACCATGATTTCTGATGATCGATGACCTTCAAGAAATAAGCATGGCGAGACAGGAACTCCTTAACCTGGATTTGAAGGTCGGTCTCTGATCCTAAATCTAACCAGCAAGTATTGAAATAGTTGAACTCACTATATCTGGCAAACGCCCTTGAATGGTACTAATCTTTAGTTTTAACTGTGTATGCTTTTGGGGTTTAGTATCATCATAAGTCAAATCGAGGAGCAGAAAGCAGCGTAAATACTTACCACTTCTTGGGTTTGCCGATCCATTTCAAGAGATGGACCACCGGGGAATTGATACACTGATGGTGTACCTACAGACGCACCTGCTAATGCCTGCTGATGACTGTGGGCTGCAATGGCTAGTTGCGAGGCTTGGTAAACCATCGAGTACTTTTTATCGGGAATGATTTGCTGGGGAGTCATTGTGAATTTGTTTACCACCAGGAACAGTTTTGCTATATCACAAGTAGCCTTTTCGTGTTGAGGCACATTGTGATCTCCACCAGCCTTTGGTTGAGGAACACTCTTGTCTCCACCAGCCTTGGGAAGCGGGAGCGACTGGGAGGGTACAATGTCAGACTTGGGTAATATGTTGATGGTTGACTTTCGGCGTTTGAGCAATGGTGGTGCTATATTCCTGGCTGGATGTTGCAGATTTGAAAGTGAAGTGCACGCAATGACAGTATCGGCAAAGCTCCATTTCTTTGGGAGTGGAACCCCTGTAATTCGAAATGTTTCATCATGGCACTCCTGGTCTAGAGATAGGACCTCCTGCTGGTTGTCAAAATCGTCTTCGTAGATGACACAGAAGAAGTCTCCCAGGTCATCAATGTCGTCATCACAGATCTTCTTTTCGGTAACGTCATCGTCCTGCTTCATAAGAATTATTCCGCCGAAAGTAGCTATCTGTTACACTATACTCAAAGGCTGGGTTGGAAGTTGAAACCTTCGATCAGCAATGAGAATTGGCTCTCTTCTTCAATGCATGTGCAAATGCTATCTCAAGGTGGGCTTCTTGATTTGTCTGTGAATAGCAATTTGTCACCTGGCTTGCCATAGGTTCCATGTTGTTGAAGTGAAGTTGGGGAATGTAGACAGAAGTATATAACTGTATATACAGTAGGACATTTAACAGAATAACGGGAAAATAGGGCAACAAAGTAACACTCGGTCAACGAGGATGAAATTTGAAAAGTGATTGGAATAAGTACCTCCTGGCCTCTGAGGATGCAATTTGAGGCGTGCCTGGAGAGTGTCTAGAAGAAATTGTCAGCGGTTCATATTTATATTGTCGATGCAAGTTCTTTGTTGTGATTTTAGAAACGTCAGATGCACCAAAATAAATCGATTTTCCATGCCCCCAATTCCCCAAAGTTAGCACTCATATCCAAGCACGCTATTGATGCAAGACTTGAAGGTTGGTTTAAGCCAACATTTCTAGAATTGAACCAGATGCACCTAAAGATCTTGACACACCTGAAGAACTCAAGATAATTTAATGGTTGTATTACTAATGAACTCTCAGGGCTGGGTATATGTGGAATACTGAGAAATGGGTTGATCATGATCACCCCTGCATATGACTCAGCCAAAGGAAGTTCACTATGCCTCTAGTTCGAGCATATGAGAGGTGACAGGGTGGCACAGAATTGTCGGTGTGTTGAATAATCTTGCATGACTTGAACGGAGGATCGAGTTGGAACCTTGGTATGTGGCAACAGTTGCAGTTACAAGGGTTCAAACTGAGTTTCTTGCCGATAGTGGATAAATATGAATCTCCAAATGCAGTATACCAGTTGGAAGGACACCCTATTTTCACTACATTTGGTTGTTTTAGGATTCTGCAGCAAAGTTACCAGTCGATTAGGCAATATGGTGTGCAGAACTTCACTTTCAGCAGTCCGAGTCTGCTGAAGTCACAATATATATACAGTCAGTGTAAAAGAGGATGGAGAATTTGGGTCTACAAAGGAAAGATTCAACATAGAAAAAGAATGATAAAGGTATGATGAAGATTCTGGGGTAATCGTATTGATTCCAGTTCTGGTCAATGCCACATCAGCACAATATAAATTGGTCTGGAAGCCACATGCAATCCACCCAGACACCCCGAGCGACCTCACCAGTGCATCCAAGTACTTCTAGATGCTGCAAGACCCCCCTGGAGCCGAGCAAAGTGCTCTCAGACTCTCCAAGAGCAGTCTCAGATGCTGCTGAAAGCACCGGCAGTTATGGAGGTGCATTCAGGATGCTACGAGATTTGACTTATAGAATATTCAAATATTGGAGCTTCGGAGGCCTCTGTGCAGATCTGCAGGAGACATCGAGAGGAGTTTAGACTGCTGCGCAGTTCTGTGGGAGACTTCAAGAGCCTAGACCACTGAGCATCTGTGCTGGGGATTTGGTGTCATATTCTCAGAGCAGTGGTTTTTACATTCCCACAAGGCATTTTGTCTTATCATATTCGTCTTTGTTACAGTCACAAGATTCGCTACATCATCATATGGCATATATTATTTCAGTCTCTCTAAATATATACATATGTTCAATCTGGCTGCAGATGGTAGTCGAGGATTATCGGAGGAGCACCTGCACAGAGTCATTGACAGAACTTAGAAATGCACCACTTGGAGGCCGTTGTGGTGAGATGATGGAGCTGGTTGGCACAGAGCCTACAATCAACAATCCGCTGCATCTCTCGTGACATCTAAACAGGATTGATCAGAAAGAGCGGTTCTTGCTCAAGCAGCATAAGAATTGGGCAAGAAGATATGATACTGACAGGCATTGAGAATCTACGCAATTGCGTGGATCCATGAAATCTCGGACAGACCAAGTGAGACCAAAAGTTGTAAAAGATCAACTGTTTACTTTCGTTGTATGATAAGATGAGATGGAAATGAGATGATGTCTATCTACTCTGGGGTCTGCCGAATATATTCTCCCTGTCACTAAGTTCACCTCTGTACACCTGCCATCGCTCCTTAAAGATGTACTTGGAGGCCGTGATGAAGCGTGTTTGGAGATGCACTTGGAGACTGCGATTGATTGACCTCAGTGATGCACTTCTTGGCCAGAATCGAGTGAGTTTGGAGATGCATTTCGAGACAGAGATCGAGTGAAATCAGTGATGCACTTGGAGGACAAGTTCGACCGAGTGTGGCGATGCACATGGAGACCAAGATCAGGCGAACCCAGAGATGCACTTGAAGGCCGTGAACAAGCGAGTTTCAGGATGCACATGGAGGGCGAGATCGAGTTAACTCAGAGACACACTTGGAGGCCGTCATCGAGCGAGTGTGGAAATGCACTAGGAGGCCTTGATTGAGTGAAGTTACAGATGCACTCCAAGGCTGTAATCGAGCAAGATGGGAGGATTACTTGGAGGCGGTCGATCTGGATGGAGGCGCAACGCTAGCTGAGACTCCACTCATTGGTCAGCTTTTAATTGTGGAAATGTAGAGAGTTGAAGTACAACAAGATCCGCCGAGAGATAAGAGACTAGGTAGGAGATTGTCGATCTTGAGATGATGATGTACTTGGTGTATGGTGTACTCGGTGTTAACTCATGATCATGGCATGGAGAGATAGAGAGGGATGAGTTGACTTCGTGTACCTAGATAATGGCAGAGTTGAGCACAAGAAAGAGAGAGATCAGAGGATATGGTGGCAATCATCATGAGAAACTGTGACTAAAGACAATTTGGTTTGCGAGCCAATTTACCATCCCCTATACGACAGGTACAAGTCCCAATCCGCCACGTAATTACCCAGTTATAAGGTGTTCTAAACCCAATCAGGCTGGTTGTGATCCTCATTTTTCATATCCGCCCGTATTCTCCACATTGTTCTCCCCTTCTTCCTGCGTCTCTTACTTTCTCTTCCACAACTCTACCATCATTGCAAGAATACAAAGTTAAGGCATCCTGCCCTATCTCCCCATGCTATAATCATGGGTTGACACTGAGTGCAATATACACTGAGTTCTGCATAGACCTAAGATTGTCTGCTGTCCCTTGATTTTTATGATTACTAATTGACACCTGAATGTACATTCAGTTTCCAGCATACATCCCTTCAGATCGGCCGCCACCAGCTAGCTCTCCATAAGAGCTTCAAACGTAAATTCACATTGTCACATTCCCACTGTTTCGAGTTAGCTAACTGATGAATAATGTCTCAGCACCCAGTGTCTCCCATCGACCACCTCGACATCGACCACCCCCAGATTGACCAACTTCAGATTGACCTCCTCCAAGTCCTCCTCCAATCTTGCTTGATCATATACTGCAAGTCCATCTCCAAACTGGGTCAATCACAGCCTTGGAGAGCCTCTCCAAGTTTACTTGATCTTGGCCTCTAAGTGCATCTCCAAACTCGCTTGATCTTGGCCTCCAAGTGCATCTCCAAACTCACTCCATCATGGCTACAGAGTGAATCTCTGAGTTCACTCAATTGTTATCTTCAGGCGCGCCTCGAATTGCTCCCAACCACTGCCTGCAGCCAGTCCAGATATATCGTGTGAAGATGGGTAGCTATTTAGATACAAAGATGAGAATACAAACTGAATACATAAGTTTTGAAAATTGTTGAACAATAAGTAGTAGCAATGATTTCCAGGCACACCAGCTGCGTTCCCAAAGATAGTTTTCCCAGACTGCTCTACAGTGTTTCAACATACTCTCAGGCTTGTGGTTAGCGCTCCTAGGCTTGGGGTCAGTGCTCTCAGGCTTGTCGCCAGTGCTTCTACTTGCTCCCAGGCTTGTGGTTAGCACTATGAGGCCTGTCACCGGCACTCCCAGGTGCTCTCAGGCTTGTGGTCAGTACTCCCAGACTTGTTGCCGGTGCTCCCAGGTGGTTCCAGGTGCACCTGAAGGCCACTGCATCAGTCCAGTAAACTCTGGGATTTGACCACCCTCGGATTCTGGTCTGACAACTCTCAGAGAATCTCCAAGGGTCCCAGTGACCAAGATACATTTTGCTGATTCAAGATTGCAAGCGAATCGGTTATAAATAGTCACTTACATCAAGATGTTGCACATAATATCTTATAAATACCATATGATTTAATCACAAACTCATTATGAGTCTCAATGGTAAAATGTTAACTTAACATAAGTATTGGGGTTCAAAGCATTGCATGAGAACAATATGAATGTGTTAGGAGGCTTCATCTGACAGTGGAAAGACTAATCACAGCATGTATTTCCGGCCAATTGTGGTGCAGCTACCATTGAATCGGCATGCAGGATGTAATTTAATGGCAGCGATTGCAGGATGCCCTCACTTTGACAGGTACTTGTACATTCAGAATGTGCCTTTTCCTAACTCGAGCTTGCATCACAATTTATTGTTCATGCACACTCGCGATTGGACACTGGTGGACATCATATACTGTCTGGTTACGATTTGACATGAACTTCAGGTATTCAAGATATGCAGTGGGTGGGTGATTGGGAGTCATTGATTGAACCGCTGAGCAGATACTGCCATTCAGATTCAATCTCTTCCAGCTCACTTGATGGAAATTGGTTCACATAATCTATTTTAAGATGCGGTGTGTAGGCGGTCCAATCACACAATTTAGTTGAAATGTAGTTAAGTCTGCATTAGAAGTGTTGTGAATTTAAGCCTATTTCAGGAAGTATGGTACACAAGTGAGCAGGAGTTGCCGGTCATCTGCACAATTGCAGAGCAGATAGTATCATTTGAGGTTCACTTTCTCAAGCTGCAGCTCGATTATGGAGTCCGAATGACAGAAGCTATTTCAGGATCTTGCAAATGAAAATTCCGAATCTACATTTTAGTCAAAATCCAGTTCAGTGTTGTCACTGATTGCCCGGGGCTGTGCATCAACAGTACACATGCGGTAGACACCTTCCTCCAACGGACAGGTCGACATGGAATATGACAATTATGGCATTTAACCAGCAGCTTGCACATACCCATCAAGCATAGATTCAGATTTTCTGCTGGAGCCGAGCAGGATGAACAATGCCACCATCCAACAGTTCTGGGTCTGACAGATGACACTCTGTTTGCTGGCAGTCACAAATTGAAAGAATTCAGGAAGGAAGAAAATATACTTCGAATGGAGCAAAATGAATTGTTCAAGGGTGATGTGAAGTGGGTATACACGGTTCAGAGACATGTCTGGAGTAGGACCATATGTTAATAAGGAGTGGCTGCTTGATGAAATACATTTCAAATAGAATATACGTGAGGTATCAAATCTGAGCCCATTAGACTCAACAGGAGAGTGGATATATGGGGTGTCTGAACTTCATTTCTGTCCAAGGAAATGCTCATCTGTAATCTTCAGGTAAGACCGGAATACGCGAGGCACATCTTAGAATAGAATACATCCACTCGATATCACTTAGACAGTTGCTGTATCCCAGAATGATTAGAGATATACTTTGCGGAATCTATCTCAGGATAGTCGAGTTGTTGATAGTCATTCGCTTGTGTGATTAACTGTTAATTATTCATTATTGTTGATTCAGTGAATATTCCAAATTCGATCGCAATTGTATTGTCAGGCATGCCTGAAATACACTAGAATCAAATATGTTTAATCACACTTGAAAGTTCAGGCACACCTGAAAACTGGAATCCCATTCCCAAATTTAGGTATCACAATTCCACATGGACAATTTACGATGAAGATAGTAAGTGACTGAAGCTTCAACAGATTGAATTAAAAAGAAATGTATGGCACAGCGGAATTTGAATTAGTTGACCATCAAACCAGTGGACCTGCTTTTCATCACATATTTGATTATCCAATTGAGGTCATGTTACAGTTTACCAGATATCTGCTTATCATTGACTTCATCTCATATTCATCACTATAACCAACTCACACGAAATGGAATCGAGCTGCAACTATCACTCCTAGACTCCTCAGACGTGCCTGATTCTCCATACCATTTAAGTATATTGCATTAGTTGGTGAGATTGTGTTGGTTCAATATTTTAAGAGGCGTACCTTGATTACACTGCCCTGATAATTATCATTCATCCTCACCATCGGACAGCACAACATTTCCTTGCTCCATCTGCTGCTTTGTATGGCCTGTCTGACACACCACAATCTGGTACATCATTGAAGTCGTGATGTTAGGTCGGCTTATCAGGCCATGCAGGACTCTCCTTTGGGCCAATGCAGAGAGCAGCTGGAAATCACTGGCTCTGTTATCATAACCACTTGGCCCAGTGACCAATAGCCACGTCTGTGGAATTCAGTTTTGCCTCAATTGGACAACCCATGGAAATGTCCGCCACTGCTCATTTGATACCCAGAACTTCAGAGTTATTACCACATGGTTCACTGCTGAGAGATTCGGATCTGGCCCACCCACTTTGGGTGTAGTCACGAACCCAGAGGGATTTGGCAAATTTTTGAATTTAAGCTGCAATTCTGTGCGCTGGTCATGGCACATTTCCACATACAGGTAGAAAATATCCCAATGATTCTCTAAAATCTTCGTGAGCTACCACTTTAAATGACGAAGCTGGCCTGGCAGCAGACAAAATAGCTCTGACTTTTGAGGAGAAGGTACACGAGGCAAGGTGCTTGAATTACTGTCACGCTCATGCAGGGGCGCCTCATTCGATGCGTCGCCTTTGTCAGGTTCGGGACACTCTGTAGGTGAATTGATAAACATTGACAGAAATGTGTCTCTGAGCCATCAGAATATTGGAGAATACACCCATGTCTCGAGTGACCATTCATCATACCTTTGTCACGAAACATCATTCCGATCCTCAGTGTCTCCAAATACCAATGAGAAGTATGCCAGCTGCCATCTATGTACCCTCTATGCTCCTGACGCACCCCATGAGGTGTACTTTCCCACACAGGTTTGTAGTTTAGCTTGCTCTGCTCCAGTCCATTCGAGATCAACAAGGTGTGCATTCTCCTTTGTTATCTGAACACGTTGTTTCCGATTCGCCTGTCTCAATTCTGACCACCTCCTTATTATCCAGGGCTTTGAAATTTGGATCATCTGGTATGCCACATCATGTTACGCGTCTTTGTCTTCAGTCCAGAGGGCATCTATCAAACGTTTCACTGCAGAATACAGTTCCTTGGCCCCGTACCTTTCCATTACAGTATCATCCTCTGGATGTTCAGGTGCACCTCAAAACAGCCACATCATCTGCAATCACCAGTCAGAGAGTGAATGGAATCCCACTGTTCCAGTGACTGGATGTTAGAATCCAATTCTTGTATTTATCGCAATTTACCAGCCGACACTATTTCTTGTCTTGTAGCAATGAGACTCATCAAAAATCCCAAATCTCCATGAATGATGTGAGAGTTGGCTATTGCTTGATGGTTTCACCCTGGATGTTAAGGCATCACATGAAACAAGGTGAATATTGCATAGGTTTCCTGGCTGGTCATGGCTGGTGTTCAGATCCTAGTGGGTGAAATTCGCATGTTCTCCTTGCAATAAGTTAATGAATTCAACATCGATTGCATATATCACCTCGTCGAGGACACTCTTGAATATCTCTCCACCTCCGGGCATTGTTACCGTCATGATTCGTTCATGGCCAGATGTAACGGCTGGATGCCCCTGTGGTGAAGTTCTCTGGATCTATATGAGGTGGCGGGGCACTGAATTAGATCTCTGCAATGGATACCATTCCCATTCTTCACCGATTATCACGCAAAAGTTGTTCTGTAACATATTCACCCACTCAAAAATGGTATTCCCCCACAAAATTCACAGTGGTAACCTCATTACAACTGGCTCAGTCAACAGTTTCCATATCATTGCTGCTGCCACCGAGGTGACAGTCTTTCCAAGACCCATTTCATCCAGCACCAGTGCTCCTGACATATCAGCATCACAAACCCACCTTCTCAAAATGAACCATACGGCCCAAATGTGGTGCACCAGACACTTCATTCGGGGCAGGCCAGGAATTGAATACTTGTGGCCTGGAACATCTTCATCTGTTGATCGGCGAATTGGATGGACATTCAGCAGCCTGACCGCCTTCTAAAGTAACTCATGTTCAAATTCATTGTTCATTGTGTTGAGACCTGTACTCAATGCTGAACTGGGATTATCTGGATCGAGAATCTCCTTGCCGTCCAGCTGCTCCTGAACCTTTTTTGGATCTTGGTCAGTTATTTTTTGATAGTCAATAATTTCTTCCAGTTACTCTGAGGTGAGTTGGGCTGATAGGCTCATACTCCAGCACTTCTGAAATTCATCACGATGTTAGATATTTCACAGACAAGCATTTGGACCCAACAAGTATGTGGAATATATTCAATTCTATTCACTCAATCAGAACTTACATTAATACTACTATTAGTCCCTTTCCCACAAGTCTTCTCATCCACCACTCTTTCGTTTTCATTGAATCCCACTGAAGCCTAAGTAAACTGATCAGCAGTGGGGTATAACTAACTGTAAAACAGCTAGCGGGAATCCCCTTGGCCGGTTTAAATATGTGCTCTGCAATATCCTTCCCTGTAGCTGCCTTCATTTCAACCAAGGATAGTTTCAAATTGTGTCCCAGCTTCAACTTGAAGACATTAGAAAGGGAACTATTGTATGAAATCAGACCAGATAGATGGTCATTCATCATTTTCCCAGGAGGGTATAATTCCATATACCCCTTCTCTGATTCTTCGCGTGTCAAGTTGCTTATAAATATTGCAGTCAGACAGTATTGTTCTTTCAGGGTACAATTTTGTTCAATGGAATCAATTAGCTTCTTCCAGTATCTCACATCTGGGCACAAAGCTTGGAGTTGATTGCTGGATGGCTGGTCATGTTAGACCGAGTCTTTGTAGAGTACGTCATCACGTGGTTGTGGGTTAGGGCTGGCAGCTACTGTATACGCTGCATGTCATCTAAGTCTTAGACTCAATCAATCAATTGTCTCGACAGGTTTGCCACAACAGGTTATGAGACCTGACATGACCACGATCCAGACAACATTTTCGTCAACTATCAAGCGGAGATAACAGTCGAATCGCGAACCTTCATACGAGCGATGCTGCAGGGTCCCAGATGAGTTGAGAACGCATCCGGGATCACCACACCCTCCGGACTCAGGACGACGATTCCACGATGCAAAATACTCAGATTCCTCCTCTCGACAAAATCTCACACTCAACCGCTTAGAGGGCCACGATAGTTGCAATGGCTGCAATGGCTGCGATGGCCGTGATGGCTGCGACGGCAGTGATGGCTGCGACGGCTGCGATGGCAGCGATGGCTGCGGTGTTGAGTTGTTCTACGGGTATACGAGATTATGGCAACCTGACTATATGTCGACAGGACATGTTCGGGACGTGTACGGAGAGCAGTTTGGCAGGAGTTGGGGTCAACAACATGTCCACACCCTTGGAGCAGCTTGTGTCAACACCGTCAGGGGAGCTCGGATCAACACCCTCGGAGGAGCTCGGATCATCACCCTCCGAGGAGTTCAGGTCAACATCGTCATTATCAGGATGAGTTCGGGTCAACATCAACATCGGAATGTGTTCGAAGCGATTTCGTAACATGTCAACTGTTGGCCAGCCAAGAAGGTATCGACATACAGTATGGTATTTGGATAGTCTATAAGACGTGAGCGGGTAATGGACCGCGGATAATTGGGAGATGTCGGCAAACACACATGAAACCCCCAGGGAGCGCTGCGGTTGGTCTGCCAGAGGACCGTGCTGGGTGGTGATTTGCGATAGACTCGAGAGACCGGTAGTGGCAATTGTGGCCATAAATCCATGAAGTCTGTGGACTCCCCTACTGTGAGGACGAGGAAGCTTTGTTAGCTGTACAGTGTGTACCTTCACCCTAAACCTTCAATGACAACAACCCCTCCTCCACCCGGGAGGCCGCGTACGGTGATGTACGATCCACGGGAATGAGTTTCCTAGGGCTAGCTGTGGATGAGCGACCTTCTGAGAAGCGTCTCCAATTTCGACACCAACACCAACACCAACACCAACACCAACACCAACACCAACACCAACACCAACACCAACACCAACACCAACACCAACACCAACACCAACACCAACACCAACACCAACACCAACACCAACACCA
>Ga0307514_10001958_pt1 | contig 22492 bp, 34 predicted proteins | sample 16_EM_MG_FD_203088 | JGI IMG/M metagenome (GOLD analysis project Ga0307514, IMG submission 203088) | Populus trichocarpa ectomycorrhiza microbial communities from riparian zone in the Pacific Northwest, United States - 16_EM | ecosystem: Host-associated > Plants > Roots > Unclassified | place...
TATGGACCAAAACCGGATTCTTTTTGACATCACAAAATTGAAACCGTTAGTCCCATCGTATGCACGGTGAAACGGATGGCCGCCGCACCCCACAAAATTCGGAAGGATCGTGCATGACCTCGCTTGCGTCTTTATTGGGACATTATTTTGCAGCGCTTCCCGCAGGTTCGGAAACGCGACAAAGAAAGGGCCTGTGTACCCGTGTTCAACTGTTCAGCGTGAACCGTCCTCGACCCTCCGAACTGCTGTTTACCTTTCCATGCTGAACGGCCGGAACGGACTACGAGCGATGGATGCATCAAGAGAGGTGTGCGTCACGTGTTCCACCTTCCGATCCCACATGACTTAGACTGTAACGTCCCTGTAACCTCTACTAGTACTACACTTGACTCGAAGAATCATGCAAGAGCGATGCAAGAAAAACCCTCTGTCTACCCACTTTCCCAAGCTTCCAACACGTTCTTCGCAGCTTTACCCACAATATCGTCCCCTTGCGAATATTTGATCAGAATATCCTTCGTTGCACCCTTCAGTCTCTCAACGTCCGTTTCCCTTTCCCTACACGTCCGCCCTCCCTTTCTACCGAGTTGGCAGAGGAGTATGCACACGTTTGCCTTGACCTCTGGCGGACAGCGGGGGTTTGGCCGCTGGAGCAACGATACAAGGCCTTCGATCGCACGCGTGGGTCCCACAACAGGAGATGCCTCATCAGAGACGGGCGCATTGGGGGAAAGAGCACTTGGTCCTTGCGTACTCTCCGCTGCCAATGGTGACACAATCGCGTCCAATACGATCACCCCTGCCATAACGTCAATGTCCTGCACTGCATAAAAAAACCCAAAAAAGCTCACCGCCACGCTCCTGCGCTGTCAGGAACGATAGCGCGACAACTGCTTCGTTGATCAGCATGGGATACTTTTTACTGCGGCCGATAAGCGCCGCCAATGCGTTCGCGTTCTCTCGAGTCGCAACCACCTTTCGAGCTGTCTTTCTCCCTTTGTCGGTGGATGAAAGATCGGAGGACAGTGTTTTGATGACGTTTGCCAGCACTCGTGTTCCTTCACTCTTAATAGTGACCGTGTCCGCCCTCTGTACCAGCCCCATGATTTGCTCGAGTGCCGACTTCTCGCTACGTTGAGACTCTTCCTTTAGCACCAAGGAAATACAATTCTCGACTGGTGAGCGTGTGAATTGTCAGTAATTCTCACAACCCCTGCAACCAGAGTACAAACCGTTCCCATTGCAGAGGTGTTTCGCAACCCCGATTGCGGATACCTGGATGATCTCCATCTTATCTGATTTATCTTCGAAGATCCCGCAGTCCGCAAGGCGGCCAATGATGCCTGACTGCCCCAATGGTGCCCTATTGCCCGTGGATTGGGCGAGGTTTTTCAATAGTCCGATTACTCCGTGCTTGACCTTAAAATCGGGATTACCCTCCAGTATTTTGGCAAGGTCAGGAGCGAGAGATATCGGCGGGTTGACCACGGCATTAGAGTGAGCCTCTGCGAAATAGGCTCAGTGAAAGACTTTAGACCCATGTGTGACGATCTCACCCCGCCTGACAAGGTTTCCGATCGTCAGTGTAGCGCAAATAACCAGGCCCTCCTTGCTATTCTTGTCTGCTTTCCTGATCCACTGAATCATCCACGAGACAAACTCCCCGCCTGGCTTGTCATCCTCAGATTCGTCCCATAAAATGTAAGTATTCTTCTGCTCGCCAGCCACCTCTACAACGGCTTTGATGATGCCAGCCTTACAATTCTCGAAGCTTCGTTCATACGAGGCACGATCAGGATCGTCCACCCACCAAGGAGGATATTCTCCGCAGTCAAGGAAATTAAGCATATCCGACAAGCATGGAATTCCATCGTGCTCATCGGGGAAGGTTAAACCCCGAGCGAGCGAGAGTCTGACATCCTCAACATCCAACGAGAGGGACTCGAGTAATGCGCAAGATTCCTCCAATGATTCTACATCCGCGGAGATGAGCGTCTCGCGAATATCAGAGGACTCCGCAAATACCCCTTGGGGAGTAGGATGTGGCTGCCGGAAGGCGTTGAGGCTTGTTACCAGCAGCGGTAGTGCTTCCTGGCCGAACAAGGGAGGTGCTAGAGGAGAAGTTGAGTGGATGTACCCAAGTAGTTGATCAAAGCGACAGACCATCATTGGTGTCGATCTTCAACCCGTTGAGGGCTCTCCACGTCCATGAGGAGAGGCCGGCTCGCAGCTCCCAGTCTTCCAACTCAAATCCTTGTTCGGCATCTGAAGGAGATAACCGGAAGTGTAGCCACGAACCGGTCGGATATATCGCCGTCGAGATACGAAGAATGGTGATCGCCACTTCCAAGGAAAGTAGACGGGTTTTGACGGGCTCTGTGGAAAGAGGGTGAGAATTCTCTCAACCGTCAACGTGGAAGATCTACCATAGCCTAGTGAGATGTTCAGGATGACACCAACGGCGGTTTTGACTATTTTGAGATCTTCCGGATGGATTGGCAACGGATCAGTGAGACGGCGCTTCGGAGGGATGGATTCAGAATAGGATTCCAACAAAGTCACGACGGTTTGAGGGAAGCCTGCTTCAAGGAGATTGCCTCTGTTCTCATCTGATTACAAGCGATAGTTGAGGGTGTGGAAGTCTCGAAAATAATAACCCCGTAGGAGACGTACCGTGATCCATGCACAGGTTTGCACCTACCCTCAAGATCTCGAATATCGCGCCACGTTTATCAGAAGGTGGTGTCTTTTCTCCAAGGAACGTTGTTTTTAGCAGAGTGTTGAGAGTCTGTGGGAGAAGAGTTCGACCCAAGGCTGTGTGTTGGTCGTCTGTGTGGTCGTTTTTATCGCTTGAATGCCCCAGAGCCTTTACGATGTGACAGGAGTATGCAAGGTGCACTTACGGACTCCACTCGGATCCTTAATCCTAAGTGCGTTAGCAAGGCTTTGGGCAGTGAGTTCGATCCGTTTCCAGTGATCCGGGCCATCGTTCAGAGCGAGCTGGGCGAGTAACTGACCGAGGCCAGATGCCATCCTGAGAGAGTTAGCCTCAATGCTTTCGAAGTCATCCATGGCTAAGATATCGGTAGCAGTGTGTCGGTGGTGAAACTTTGTTGTTTCTGAATCCGATCCGCCTTCCCAATCTTCCCCTCCCTCACACGTGATTAGATGAGGTCAACATCCTGAACTCCTTCCACCATGGGTGGCAAACGGAAGAAGTTGAAAGAACTCTTATCTCCCCCCCAAAGCAACCCGGCCCCCGCCTCTACGGTGGAGGACGACGAATTGCTCGACGATCTTTTTTCCCAACTCGATTCGAACGATAAGACCGTTCAGAACGTTTCTGCTCAAGTCATCAATGATATCCAGCTCTCACAGCTTCAGGAAAAGGAGAAACAGAAGAAACAGAAGAAGGATAGCAAAACGAGGTTTTTAGAGAGACAGGTTTGCATGCTCCTCCGAGTTTCCGTAGCGCAAGTTACAATGTCATTCCTCAGGCGCGGAAAGCTGCAGAGATCGTTCAACATCACGCTCCAGAAAACCCCGAGGTGGATGCCCAGATAGAAAGGGAGACAAAGGAAGAGGAAGCGGACATCAGCAGAACATGCAAGCTCCTTGGTCTCGAGTTGTATAATGTCCGCTCATCTTTCCTCGAGTAGCACGCTGATCTGACGAATGTCCCTCCAAAGATCAATCCAGACGGACATTGTCTGTTTGCCGCGGTCGCAGACCAACTCGCCATTTTGGGGATACTTCCCCGAACGCAGGCAAACTACATCGTCACGCGCGCAGTCGCGGCTAATTACATCTATACCCACCCTGACGATTTCATTCCTTTCTTACCTTCAATAGACGGTGAGGACGGGGTCGGTGCCACCAATGCCGGTCTCATGACCCCAAAGCAGTTGGTAATCTACTGCACCGCAATCCGTGACACCGGTGTCTGGGGCGGGGAGCCGGAAATCCTGGCGCTTTCTCGGGCTTACAACATCCCCATACACATAATCCAGAGCGGCGCCCCACCTGTGGTCGTTCACAATCCAACCGGTGCCCCAGATCACGACAGTGGTTTGGATGGAACCAGGAAGGCCGCTCGGATCAGCTACCACCGAAGAATGTATGGCCTTGGAGAGGTACGCTTTTTGACCGTTTCGTAAATCCTGTGCTCACAAAAAAACAGCATTATAATTCATTGCGACCCAAGACAGGCGTGGCAGAAACACTGACTAGGTGATGAAACCCAGAGAAGGAGCTCGTGAAAGGCGTGTTATACAGAACAGCTATGTACAACCTCCCATGTGTATCGAGTAGTCCACGCAAAAGGCTCTTCATAATCCCAACTGAGATATCTGATTGAACGCGGCAACACTCTGCGGGAATTTGGCGTTCTTCGTGGGTTTTGCAGGTTCCGACCCAGGGGGTGACTGTTGTGGATCACCCTCGAAAGATGTTTGTGAAGCTGCCGATTGTAGCCCGTCCGTTTTGTCACCATGATTGCCGAAAACAGTATCCAGACCTGCATACGGATCCTGGGAGACCTGTTCGGGCTTGACATGGGGGTTCAGGGCCTCTTCTTCCTCCCCTTCATCTTCCTCATCCTCGATCACGTTCGGCTGTTTGTCCTCCCCTAGAAGATTGCCGGTCTCAACCAACGTGTTTGACCGCACAGGTGCTTTATTCTCCCGATGTGACTCCTTAGGTCCAGGTCCAGAAACCTTGATGGGTGCAGGCACATTTGGGCGGTTAACGGCGACCAACATCTGACGGGAGGTCGGGTTGAGAGCCGGAGTGTCGATGAGCTGGCGCCCAGCCGCTCCACGGATAAATGTCTGCCAGGAAGAAGACATTCAGGATTTTTTGGGGTGTCCAACAGAATAGGATACGCCACCTCTGGATTCTTGTGGTAGATGCTTCCAAGCGTTCCGGTGTGGAGCAGAAGTTGGTCAAGAGCACCGCGGTCCATCCGATCAGAGTCTGTGTTAATCGCTGGTTTCTCCACGAGGACAATTTCGCCCGCAACAGCGGGATTGATCGCTAGCAGCCGCCAGTACATGAACCCTCTATCCCGTAGGTCAGGGTTGTCGACTTCCTCCGTTGTCCACTTGAGCACTTTGTGCACTAGCTGTTTCGCTGTCTCTGAGGAAGACTTGTAGATGAACAGCTTAACTGACGCCGTCAAAAGGGCGAGTTGAACCTGCGAAAAATTTAGTGAAGGGGGGGACCGGAGAGCCCATGGCGCGCACCTCGGTCGGCTCATCCAGGAACGAGTACACAAGGTCATCCATGAGTTCATCAGCATTGTCAATCCTGCTGGCGAATTGACCAATGATCCAAATCATGGCTGCCTTGGCTTCTGGTTCATCGAGAAGGTCCAGGTTTTCGCAAAGTGTGGGGATGATTCCCTCGTACTGGCCCGGGTATCGACGGAAAATGTCCTTGGTGACGATAATCGCCTCCTGAACTACATACGAGACTTTCGTCTCGATAAGCTTCAAGAGCGATTGAATACAGGTGTCAGCGGCTGGTTTGACTTTGATAGCAAGGCGGCCAATGGATCTGACTGCTTTTCGCACGAAATCCACATCGACTTCGGAAGCATATCTACCGTCCATGTAAGAGTCGCCGGAAGCGAGGAGAAGATGGGCTCACTCCTCGAGCTCGGCCAGAACCTCTCTAGCGTTCTCTTCCCTGGCCAGACGGTACATGATCTCGAGTTTCGCGAGCTTGAGATATATTGGATCATTGTACTTGCAGAAGAAAACCTTGACATCGTTTCTGAGTACGGTAGGACGCCGTTGGATGATCAAAAGGATATTCCTCAACGCTACATATTGCACTTCCGGACCAGAAGACAAGATCGTTACTACAGAAAGGCTCGTGAGACGTTCTGTCGTTCTTCACCGAGGTGGACTGACCTAAAGGTGGGCCCATTTTCTTGCATATATGGTCGATGAGCTTCCGATTATCCATGTAATTCATCAAATACAGCAGGATTTTGATTGTGGTGAGAACCACGGCAGAGTTTGCATGCTGCATTTGGACGACAATACGCTCGGCGAGTATTTCCGCGTCCTTCGTATCGTCCGGAACAAACCTCAGTAGCGAGTCCAAGATATAGATTTGACCCCATCTGCAGGGAAAATATTGATTCAAATGGATCTGATAACACGGTACGGAGTACGTACTCAGAACTTTCCCCGAGGGCTGCTAGTAGTTTGTTCGCAACGTGGAAATTGAGTTTGAAGGTAACTCCGTCCTGTCTGTCCCCGATTTCTGAGAGAGCTGCTACTGCATTGGATACGACAGTGGCGTTGGGGTCTGCGAGCAAATCCCGGAGCGTTTCCACAAATCCTCCCCTCTCTGCTTTTCTTGGTTCGGCGGCGTACAATTTGGCTACGCAAATTGCAGCCGTCTTGCGCACGTAGGGATCCTTATCCTTGAGGCAATGACGCAGTTGTTCTGTCATCGCTTCAGTCACTACGGGGATAGGAATGTACGACATAGTTCGAATTGCCAAGGCACGGATAACTGGGTTACGGTCGTTACAGTCCTACAACGACGATAAGTGAGATGTTTTGGGATGAAGTGAATCGTTCATACCTGCAAGAAACTCGGAATAACCAGGTGGATCTGGTCAGGTTTTGACCGTCCGTAACTGACAAGGAACAGGTAGACCACTGGACACAGACGGGTTGTGGGTCAGTTCGGCTTGGTGAACGCCCAGGCTGAATCAACGCAACTCTTTTTAATTTCAAGCAGAGGAGTTCCCAGACACTGGACGACGTCCGTGAACAGAGGTGACACTGAGGCGGAAAAATTATGATGGTTGAGCATTACCCGGGTGGAAACAAGGAGGCGGACGAATGGCACCGACTGTCATTGCCCATGGTGATATTTGCCACGATCTTCTTCAAGACCGTCTTCCGTTTCGTATACTTCTTGTCCTTGCTCTCAGCCGCGAGCAGCTCTGCTCGAAATTCCTGTGGAATCGCGAACATGAAATCAGTAACGACGTGGGGGTGACAAATGCGATGTCTCGCACCTGAATCTTTCCCCTCTGGAAAAGCTTAGCATCCTGGCCCTGTGACATGAATCCCTCCTACGTTGTGGCCAAAATCCAAACCTCGATGACGATAGCCAGTCCTTGAATTGTCCGTGATCAGAGTTTCGACTCGGTGGTAAGCAGTGATCGCGGCAACTTTGAACGCGGATTTCCGAAATCAGTGCTTTCTCATGCCTCCGCCAGCCACCTTCAGCCCGCGTTCATCGTTGGACTCAAAAATTCACTCTACCGTCGATGGCGTCTTGAAAGAACTCAAGAGTGCGAGTAGAGAGCTCCAAAGAATCTTTGCGTCCTTCAGGCTGGAATTGGAGCTGATCGATCGACTATTCTACAAGAACAAGAATCAACACCGGAGTGCGCTGTTCTGGCGCAAGGTAACAGAAATGCGGAGGTTTGGCCACAAGCTGGACGATCATAAATACGACAGACTGGTGGAAGATGCTCGTCGTTGGTTCTGGGGACCTCCTGATCAACAAAAGTGAGCACAATTCACAAAAGTCTCCAAAACACAATCTGAATGTGGATTCGACAAGTCCCAAAGTTTTGAAAGGTGCATGGACTCATTGTCCAGATGAAAAGTCGCTGGTAAATGTTATCAAGCGTTTGCGTATTTGCCGGGTGCTTTGCGATGAGGTGAATATTATTCCTCTCACCCCCTTAATAATGTTTTGATAAAAACCCCGAGCCCAGACTTCGAAACGTCTAATGAGAGCTTTCGAGTGAGCAATAATATTCGTGTCGGTTGTCCAAGTATATCTCACCTATTTTCAGGCATTTTATCCTATGTCTGCAGTCCGTGGCGTTCGCGCCATTGCTAGTTACATTCTGCGCCATTTCCGCGAGGTTAAACTCACAGGTACAACGGATAGCAGAATCCACGTTGGCCTGCAGTACTGCCTTGATGCGGCTCCTGCAAAAGCCCGCAGTGAGCGAGCATTTCCGTAATTGGACGTCGTCAGACTAATCGTTCCCATGTGTAGTCAACGTCACCCTCCCTTGACCTGCGTCCTATCGTCCCTACCATCACTCCACCAGCGGTGATGGTAAACATTGATCCTACCGTAGAAACTGTCGAACCGGATGGAGAACCGATCCCACCAAGGGTGGTCGTTGTATTTGCCCCGCCGCTGAGTGCGTCCGTTGCCTGAGCATGACAGATATCAATCCTAATCACACCTGCCAACAGCCCCACCCCTAACAGAAGCAAAGAAGTCATGCCCCGTTGTCAAGAAACCGAAAAAACGCCCCAGGGACGAGATCGACGATATCTTTGGCTTCTAAAAGTTTCCAAATGATATTCGCCTACAGATATCCCGTTATTCAGAGTTGTAGGAGTTCACGTGGTCGAGTTTTAGTCCATCCAGCACTTTCAATTGAACACTATAAGGATATAAAACTATGAGCAACGAAGAGTGCGCAAGAATGGACGCTATGTGTGTCCTCCAGACTCCGAGTACAACTCGTAGACTCTTGAGAAAAGAAGAAAAATCTACGAGGTGTTCCCCTCGAGAGAAAGATTGTTGGTGCGGTGGAGGATTGTAGGAACGAAGCAAAAAGTAGGATCACAGAGCCAGCAGAGGTGAATAAGTCAGCGGAAGAAAAGAGGAAAATGTTCGCTAGAATAAGTAGTTCGACACACAAGCGGAATAGGGAAAAAAGATCTGACAAGACTGCACAGAATTTGAGCGCGGATTTAAAGCACGAGAGAGAAACCCCTTGCATCTATGTTCACAGGAGGAAGAATCCAGCGGTGAGGGCTACGAGAACGACGGTAACTCCAGACCTGGTAACAGTCGCAGCACCGTTTCCTGATAGGTTGGAAGCAGCGTTGGTACCGGTGGGAGTCGGGGAAGGAACAATGGTGTTGGTGCTGGTGCTAGTGACGCCAGAGGGACTAGCAGGGTCAGAACCGTAGCCGTAGCCGGGCGAGTTGCCCAAAGCGACCTGAGTGATTTCCTGAGGGACGACGGGAGGATTGCCACCAAGGCTGGCATCGATCCCCCCATCTTTGAACGCATCGGGGTTGGCGCCGAGGAAAGATCGAGTGTAGAGAACGTTCTCCACGAAGCTCTCTTGGGCCCACTTGGGAATGCTTGTCATGTCTAAGTTAGTCCCCCATTGGGAGGCAGCATCGGAGGTCTTGGTGGCGTTGTCAACGTAGTCACGCATCTTGCCGAGATCAGGGTTAGCAGCAACCATTTGCTGCATCATAGATCCAACGGAAGAAGGACCAGCGAGAGCGTTGGGAGGGTTAATGATACCGAACATGCCCTTGGTGCAGTGGTTGGGGAAAGCGCAATAGAAGAAGACGGGGTTGGTATCGTTGACGACCTGTTCAAAGGTGAAGCCCTTCTGCTGAATACCGGAGGCGAAAGGAGAATCGGAAGTCTTGTTGCAAGGAGTAAGCTCAGATCCCTTGGTGACGGTGTGGTTGTTTGCGCCCCAGATGAACTTGACGGTATCACCGACGGAAGCGTTGACGGCGAAAGGGACATAACGAAGGACACCTTGGGTAGGAGCAACCCAAACGACGTGGGTCTTGCCAGTCTTGGTGGGGGTGCCGTAGGGAGGAGAGTCCTTGGGAGGAGACATAGAGGGAAACTTGGCCTTGCATTGCTTAACGCAGTCTTCGAAAGGATTGTCTCCCCACTTGTTGCTTCCAGATCCGTAGGTGGGGGAAGGCTTAGGCTTATAAGCGGAAGGATCGTAGGGAGGGGGGTTCTTGTCCTTGCCACCATCAGTAGGAAGGGGAGCGGGGGGACTCCAGGTATTTGAAGGGGACGGATAAGGAGTAGAGGCCATGCGATTGCGATCCCTGGGATGCCCGATCAGAATGAAGAAGGGAGAAGCAGGTCCGATCATAGACTCACAATTCCTGGGTATCGGACATGACGATACCGTTTGGGGCAGAGACTCCGACCTCGTTGCCAAGGGCGGAATCCTCGGGAAGAGGGAGAGCGACGACTGTAGACAGGTAAAGGGCGACAAGGCTCAAGATGGCTGAGAAGTGGACCATTTTCACGATTTGGAAGGATAAGAAGCGAAAGACTGTGGTTGTCGAAAGCCGTGCGTCGAACAAGCGGATAAACAATAAATTCCTCTCAGAGGGTTCTCTTGTGAAGGGCTCTGTCGAAGAGGGTGATCTGCAAGGCACGTTAGCATTCAAAAGGAATCAGACAAAGTAAGCTTAAACAGACCCTGGGAGCGAAGAATGCAAGGAAGGTGGAGGTCGAAAGTCAATTCGACTCGAGAAAACAAACGAAAGAAGAGGGGAGGAGAAAGGAAGGGGACGAAAGGGGAGTGAGAACTGAAAACATACGAAGCGACAACACAATGTTTTATAAGAGGGACTCCCGCTTCCCCATGACGATGGTGATCGGGGATGAAAAACTCGCGGTCCCTCGCTTCTAGTCCTCTCCCATTTGGACAAAAGGTCAGTATCCTGGCAACAGATCATATTCCGTCGCAACGTCCTCCCGGTCAACTCGGTAACCCCAATTCGTTTATCTGCCGTTGCCGTCGTCGCCCCTTACAAAAGAAATGAAGGAAAAACAGAGAGGGCGCCGGCGGTAGCAAGAGGACATCGCCAGCGAGCTTGGTCCTGGTGCTTTGGGAACAAGAAGGAAGGATGTTCTCACTCAGAGAAAGGTATTTGTCTCTCTGTCGTATCCTTATTCCAGGCATCTCTTTGTTGCTCCCTGCAATCACCCGCCGTTGTGAATGGCTCGGGTTTATCAACTCTATCCGCCAATCTGATTTATGTCCCTACTCCTGAGAATCATACCGTGAATGCGGATCGCATGGTCTTTTCATGTGACGACGGTCGATCAACGCATTGGCTTGGGTCTTTGCATCGCTGGTGCCTCCTTGGTGATTGCCGACCCCCTTGTCCCACCCGACTTTTCAGTGCAAGCGAAAGAAAATATGTGAGCATCCCATCGTATGCAGTATCTAAATCACAGAAATTGAACCGACTTAGTTACAGCAGTGTGAGGTCTCTTCTCCCGCACTTTCTCCACGCTCACCGTAACCGGTCCCGCCCCAATGGTGACGCGACCCCACCAGGACAACGCGGAGACTGCGGAATCGCCACAGGGACGGCTTCGCACGCGCTCTTTTACTACATCTACAATTCATCACTATCAACCACATCCCAGCCTTTAATCCAGATGAACCAGCCACCGTTCCAACCGATGTGACCTACCATGCGAGGCATCCATCGATGTTGATGTTGACCGATCTTTTACGCGGGGCCGTTCGCAAACCGGCAGGTCGATGGCCACGGGGTTTACGTCGGCCAACTTCGGCGGTCTCCTCGAACTCTCCGAGAGATAACTCGGGGCAGAGTCGAAGAGTACGTGGAAGGACTTTCCCGGGGATTCGTCTGCAGCGGAAGTTTCATGATCGAAGACAGGAAAACTACGGGTGTGGTCAGAAGAGGTCAAGGGTGCGTTTTCACCTGAAACGATCGAACAGGGGGCCAGAATGGCTCGATCAAGTATTCCTGAAGGATCCAACGATTTTTAAATAAGCTTTGGCCGGGATGTTCTCCGTCGGTTTGATGGGAGAAGTGGGTAAGGTCGGCAGAGGAGGAATGATATTCTCCCCTCTGAACTCGGGGCTGAAATGATCTGTTGACCCGTACGCGGGAAACCGGCCATTCTACATCCTGGGGGTTCACGACTGTCGGTAGACACTGGGGTTATTGTGGGGGTTGCTCTGGGACATTGGTGGTACGTCAGCGAAGGCGGGGGCGGTTGGGTCGACGGAGGACGTACGGACTTGTTACCTGCGCCGATGTTGGTGCGAACGAGGGTGATACTGTAGGGTCCACAACTGGCAAGGTTGAATAGGAGTCGACAGCGTTGACCGGTGATCGTTAACGAATGGATGCTGCTGAACAACCGTCCCGTTCGCCCACCCCTCACCCCTTTGGAATGAGTTGAATTTATGCTCAGTTGCGGCTCCAACCCATTGCTCCGAGAGAAACTGAAGCGAACGAGGAGCCAGCGTTGTCTGTAAGGACAGAAAGCTGATCATATAAAACTCGTTTGAAAAAGTTTCCATCACTAGCAGCTTACAGAGACCGCAGTTCGCGTTTGAATGCCTTTGAACACCAACGATACCGCGGCACATCGGTCTCCGAGTGGGTTTACGATCTGTGTATCGTATAGGTGGACTGCTTCAAAATGACCAATTATTGCATCATAACGATCGGAGATGATCGAATCGTCCGCTCCAAAAAAATGCTAGGACAGGACGCCCCGTTCACCAACCGCCCTCATGATGTCCATCCGGTCATTCACGGGTCGTGCGATCCAAACGGCCAACTCAGTTTCTCTCAGACGCGCTGGTTATGCCACAATTTCGGAAGAAAAGCACAAATACAAAGTTGTGGTCGTCGGAGCGGGTGGGCTATACCTCCGCTATTTGAAACTCGTACTCATTCCTGAACCGATTCTTTCCACCAATAGGCACTGGTGGCCTTTCCGCCGCCAACCAGATCTTTAATCGGTTCAAGGCCGCCGGAAAACCCCTTAACGCGGGTGATATCGCCATTATCGATCCCGCCGAGTACCACTACTACCAGCCCGGGTGGACCCTCGTCGCTTCTGGATTAACGAGCAAATCCAAGACTCGTCGGCCCGTATCGTCCATAATCCCTTCCCACTTCTCCTACATTGTGGACAGCGTCAAATCATTTGAGCCCAAGGACTCATCAGTTATCACACTCGGGGGTCGAAAGATCTCGTACGACAACCTCGTGGTAGCCGCCGGCCTCCAAATCAACTGGAACGCGATCCAAGGTCTCACGAAGGCCCTCGCAGATCCGAGCTCCGGTGTTTCGTCTGCCTATTCGTACGATACTGCGGATAAGGTTTGGTCAGATGTCCAAGCTCTTCGGAGCGGCAGAGGCATCTTTACGCAGCCAGCGGGCGTAATCAAATGCGCTGGCGCGCCGCAAAAAGTGATGTGGATGGCGTGGTCAACTTGGGAGAATGTCCTCAAGTCCGGACCGAACATCAAAACCGAGTTCTACACCGGCATGCCGACAATGTTCGCGGTTCCCAAGTATTCTAAGGCTTTGGACGAGTTGAGGGTTAAAAGGGGGATCGAGGCGGGTTTTGGACACAACCTCGTGTCAGTCGATTCGGCGGCAAAGAAGGCCACGTTCAAGAAGGGAGACGGATCGCTTGTCGAGAAGGAGTATACCCTATTGCACGCAGTACCACCTATGGGACCGCTGGATGCCATCAAAGGTTCGCCAATCGCGGACGAGGTTGGATGGGTAAACGTCGACAAAAACACGCTGAGACACGTCGAGTATGGAAACGTTTGGTCTCTCGGTGACTCCTCCAGTCTTCCAACCAGCAAGACCGCTGCTGCTATTACCGCCCAGGCTCCTGTGTTGGCAGATAACCTCTTCCGCGTAGTGGATACCGGCTCCCTCGGTAAGGCGCGTTATGATGGATACACGAGCTGCCCAGTGAGTATCCGCCCGGTTTTTTTTTTCGGCAGTCGTCGAAATCTTACCACCATTCATCAGCTGCTTACCGGACACGGGGAGCTGATGCTTGCCGAGTTCAAATATGGACTCGAACCCAAAGAGACCTTTGCCAAGTACCTTGGTGATCAAGCCAAGCCTCGAAGGTTTGTGCTGCTGACAACCTTCTCACGCTTGTCACTGACCGTGGCGCTAGGGAGTACTATCACCTCAAGAAGAGCGTTTTCCCGTTCGTTTATTGGAATTATATGTTACAGGGTCAATGGTTCGGGCCCAAGGGAGTAATTAGGCCCGACTACGCGTAAGGGTAGATGCCCGAAACCAGAATCCGTTAAAGGGGCGTTCAAGTTCTGTTCTTGTCATGAATCGCAATATAGATTGCGGTCAGCGTCTACTCTGCGATGGTATATGGAATACAGGTTTTTTATTGTACAAGTTAGTCATCGTCATGCTCCTTAGCTCACATGTGGTCATCAGGTGAGACGTCTGGCCCTGAGATAATGGCTTTGATCACAGGTTTTCCATCGTCTGACTTCCCGGCCTGGACGGCTTTGAACGCCTCGATGGCTTTTTCGAAAGAGAAGCTATTTCAAAAGTGTGGTTAGACCGAAAGTGTATTCGTTCGCGGATTGCAAGACTGACCGGTGGGTCACCAGGGCTTTCAAGTCAACTTTGCCTTGGGAGACGAGAGAGATCGCGAAGGGATAATCACCAGGCTGAACGAGGGCACGTAAGATGGGGTAATTGTTGGTGATTGTGGGGGTGGCTTACACCGTATCTAAAAGAGCCCTTGATGGTGACCTCCTTGACCAGGGCCAAGGTTATAGGTATCTGGACGTCCGAAGTTCCCGCACCAACCTAGCGCGAAGTTAGCATTGCACAGAACGCTATGGTCGACGGTGTATACCTGAACGAACGTTCCTCCTGCTTTCACCACGTGCAATGCAGTTTGGATGGACTGTTCTGCGCCACTGGCGTCAACGGCGACATCGACGGTATCGATCCCGCCTCGTTCCTGAAGACCGAGTTCCTTCATCATCGTGCCAGCACAACGCTTGGAGTATTCCATGCGGGTCTCGTTCGGGTTAGCAGGGGGAGGGAGAAATATATCAGTGGCTGTGTAGTTTTTCGCAAACTCGAGTCGAGAGGCTACGATGTCAATCGCGATGACTCTCGCTGCGCCGAGGGCTTTTGCAACCGCCATACAAAGGAGACCCACGGGGCCAGCACCCCACACGGCGATGGTTTGGGTGGCACGGAAGTTGCCAACGTTGGCGACTGCATGGACCGCGACGGAAAGGGGTTCAATCTACGCTCTGAATCAGCCGGCGGTAAAGTGACCAAAGGGGATTGAGGAGAACCAATGCAGCGTCTTCCAAAGTCATACTGTCAGGGATGAGGTACGAGACCGCGGCAGGGAGACGGTAGTAACGACCCAAGGTTCCGTCCTGGGGAGGTGTAGCGGCGAATTCTACATACAGGGTTAAAAAGTAGGAGTTACCCGAGAGGGGGATACACACGGATGTGCCCGCAGAGCTTGTTATCGATGGTCAGCGAAGGTGGAAACGGCGGATAGGGATTACGACTCACTTGGTACTTGCCACTCTTGCACTCGTGACAGAGATAGCAAACAGCACCGGGTTCAAGGGAAACCCTATCCCCCGGTTTCAAGTGGGTGACTTTTGCGCCAACTTTGATCGGAGTGTCAGTATTATTCTGTACAATTCGAGTCAACACAATCAACCTTGAGAGACTATTCCCGAGGACTCGTGACCGAGAACCTAAGAACGAGTAGATGGGTTAGGCAACACCTTCTTCAAGTGGAACGCAGTAAGCACCATGGGTTGCTCAAGAACAAGAGGGCCGAGTCGACCATCTTGTAGAAAATGGATCTGGGATGCTTAGATGTTAGATCGCGATCGGGAACTGTGGCCAGGTTCAAGTGAAAGCACACATCGGAACCACAGATGCCTATATCAAATTTAAGGGAAATGTCGGATTGCCGAGATAAAGGACAACCGGCCTGTCTTTTTCACTTCGACTAAGATTTCGTGATCACCGGCTGACAAAGGAATGAATCGGACGAAGGGGAATTATTCTGAAGTAGCTTACGAGTTTTGGGAATGGGACGCTGCTGGAAGGAGACGTCCTGAATTGCGTTGAGAACAAAGGACAAATTATCGTCTTTGCCGGTCATGGTTGTCTACGGCCTTGATTTCCGAGACTCAGTGATCGATCTCATCCTGGGAAAATAGAGGTGAAAGTGCACGTGATTTTGCCACGTGATTTGTTGATGTAACCTGTGACATCGATTGTGACGCGTGAGAGGAGCGCGTGTTCGAGTGTTCCCAGTTGCAACTCATGTCTCGATTGACTTCAGCGCAGGTGATAGCCTTGGGCGAATATCTCAAGCCGGATTTCGAGCCAGCGACGCTCACCGTTCCGCAACTACTCGGCGTCTTCGGCTATCACAATATCCGTTACCCGTCTCCATACACCAAGGCGAAGCTCGTCCAGACCTTCAACCAAGAAATCAAACCAAATGCCTCAAAGTTCAGGAGAGAGAAGCTCAAGAAGGAGAACAGCCAGGCCTCAGATGACGGAATAGTCGATGGAGTTACCGGACTACCCCTAACAACTGCAAAGGTACTTGTCTTCATCTTATCTCTTCCTCATTTGCCGCTCACTCGGCCACACCAGCCTGTTCAACTTCGCAGATCATCACGACATGCTTCCAGAGCTCATACTGAAGATCACTCCCCCCCTCGACCAGACCCGGTAAGATATTGTCCTCAGTTTTAGTTTTCAACGCTGACACCGCGTTCCCGTCAGCCTAAGCGACGTCGCTCCTCAGCGCAACCACGCCTCTCCAGCCACCCCAAGGTTGAGCTCCCACGACCACAACAAGCGATAATTGAAGAGAGCGAGTCCGAGCAAGAACCTCCGATGCGCAAAGTGGTCCGAACCAAGAAGGCTGTCAGTAATTGTCCTCGTTCTCCACTCTGAGTGTCTCGGTTTCCACTGACGACTACCCATCTAGTCGGACGCCAAAACGAGGCGTGTTTCACAATGGGCAGAAGATAGTGGTTGGGAAGATAACAACATCTTCCAATCTGGTGCCGAATCTTCCTCCCCCGTCCGCCCTTCCCCAACCAAACCAAGGACGCGGAGAACGAGTGCTAAACCCCCCTCATCTCGGGTATCGAGAAAGTCTGCTTCGGAGCCCCCCCAGCCTCTTGTCCAACCGTCCACTTCCCACACAACGGTCTTCGACACCATGCCAGAATCCGCCTTCGAGCCTGACATACCCGTGTCTCCTCGCATCACACGTGCCGCTCGGACAAGTCTCATCCATCAACAAGAGGCTGAAGAGCAGCAGTACAAGTCTGTTTCCCGCCCAGCCAAGGACGACGAACAAGAAGAGGAACTTGAATCTGACCAAGCTGAGCAATCGCCGGAGGAGGTGGCTTACCCCGTCCAAGAATCACTTGCACTTTCTTCGGATGCATCGGAGGGCGTTCAAGAACTGCAGAGATCTGTCTCCGCGGTCACTCGTCGTATTGTCCAGGGTGCAGATGCCCTTGTGCCCGCCACCAAATCCAAGCACAAGAGGTCAGGTTTGAACTTGTTCGTTCGGTTCATTGGCTTGGTCGCGATTGGTCTTGTTTCGACCTTTGGATACGGGTACAAATTCAAATCCGCCTCGATCGGTTTCTGTGACACCGGTAAAGACACAAACGACGCGCTAGTGGCCGCAAGGGAGCGCTACGCAGCAATGAAGGAGTGCAACTTTGAGCAGCGGCCGAAGTTGTGGGCAGATGATAGAGAGGACAACCCCGACTGCCCCTTACCTATTTTCAGTCCTGATAGCTGCACTTCCTGCCCGAGACATTCGACATGCACGCAGCACACTGTTACTTGTGAAACCGGATATCTTATCCGGCCACATCCGTTATTGTCCTTCTTGCCTCGTCCGTCGACCGCCACTTCCATGTCCTGGTCTTTCCCCGAGCAATGGGAACCGGATTACCCAGTCGATTATGTGTGGAAGGTGATCGGGTCGGTCGCCAACGGACTTCCGGGTTTTGGTCCGATCGCCCTCCCGCCCCGCTGTGTCGAAGATCCGAAGCGAAAGCGGCACATTGGAGCGTTGGGAAAGGCCATCGAAGCACTTTTAGCGCAGGAAAGGGGTCGGAAGCTCTGTGCCGGAATCTCGCCTAAAGAGGTTAAAATCGATGGGGAAAACGAGCGACTGATCGAAGCAAGGACTTGGGGTGTGAGTCTGGACAACTTGAAAGGGCTCTTGCGGGAAAAGACGGCGGTGAGTTACAAACCTTGTTTTTGCATCATTACGGGGGAGATCAAAGACAATAACTCATGGGGAAACTGCAGCCCCATCTACTGGAAACTTTCGATGATACATTCAATGAGGCTGTCCAGCAACTTGTTCAGTGGGGTGGGATCATTCTAGGCGAAGATTCAAAGTCGGTGCCCTTCTCCGGTTATCCCGCATCATGTGGCTGACCTGAAATATCCTGCCTTTGTCTCATACAGCGGCAACCGCTATTTATCGCACGAGACGCCAAACATGACGTGGGACTGTGTATTGACGGTAAAGGCGAGAGAGACGTGGAGCCAATATCAACGGACCGTTTTCCGTAAGGTTTCATCTCACACGGAATTTGCTGAAAGTAGTTTGACTGTGCTCGGTTAACAGTGTCGATCGCTTCTTTCATCGCCTATTTGTTCAACAGGTCTCGGCGGGCCCGAAAGCAGATCGAAGACAAGCGAGTAGCGGAGCTCGTCGAAGTAGTTCTCGACATGTTACGAAACCGGGAGGTGCAGCATCACACGGACCCTGTTCTAGCGCCGACACCATACGTCTCGAGTCTGGGCCTTAGGGATCAAGTCATGCACGGAGAATCCTTATACCCAGCTAGGAAGGAGCGCCTTTGGGAGAGAGTGGAGACTGTGGTTGAAGGAAACGTGAACGTTAGAACGAACATTGAAGAAGTGGCTGGTGGCCATGAAACAAGGGTATGGGAATGGGTAGGGGGTGCATGATATTTCTTTCTCCGTCCAATCTTTTTTTTCTTGCGTTCTCTACCATGTTTTTCCGATTTCCGCCCGTTATTGCGACCGGTGTTCTCGCCATGCTATTAGCCGTGTATCCTTTACTTTATTCTTTCTCTACTATTGTCTTGATTATCCGGAGGGCCAAAGTAGTACAAGTGTCCGTCCGCTAGGAGATGAGAGGAAGGGAGCGACAGTGACGCCGGTGAAGGGATCTTTGCGCGGAGTGGTTACCGCGCCATTGTCATGTAACCTTTCTGCTCGATTCGTGTTGTGTGGCCCATCTGGCGTTGGCGGTGTCCGCGACGGTGCTCCGGGGGAATACACGCGTGTTTACCGGATCGAATCCGTGGCCCTAGTGGATCCGAACAAGTCAAGGCCGGATCCCCGGAAAATGGTTGCGACCGGGTGCCGGTGTTCGCCGGTACTGGGATCCCAGAGGGCGAGGTCGCCTGAAGGCTGTTACAATGAGAAAGATTTCTCCTCCTCGGTCGGTGATTAGATACCGCGGATGGATTAACCACAAGGTGTAGTACACACTCCCCCAGTTCTCTCTCTCTCCGTCGATTTGGGAGACAAAAACAAAGTTCAAGGGCTCGACCGAAGTGGCAAGTCGGGCCTTGATCCATGGCTCATGTGGTGCATGCCAAACTGCCGTTAGGAGCTCGACCTACAGGTGGCCCATCTCGTCTTTTAGATCTCTTTCAACTTTCCTTTTTCCTCTCTTTGTCTCTTTGATCTTCCTCTGTTTGGCATGATACGCCGTATGCGCGCCTCTTTGAAATCTTCCGATCGCATCATTTTGGCATTCTCACGGGTTCCATTATCATCCAAACTATGCGCCGTCCCCACCCTCGGTCACACACACCAATTGGCCTCCTCTACCATTCTCTCAAAGGACAAAAGGTGACTGGTCCAAACAAGGCCGTTTCTCTCCGCAATCCCCGTTCATGTAAAGGAGCTCATGACATTCAAATGCAACAAAATAGGTTGCGGCCCACATGTCATCAAATTACGCATCGTGCTAACCTTAGCTGCAGGTTCGTCCAATCCCAAAAGCCCCCTGGTTGCCGTGGACACCAGGTGGAGAGCTCCCCACCGGCGAACAAAAGACAATTGGATTTATTCACGCCTGTTCTCGATCGACCTTCATGCCATCGTTTGCTTCCGTCACATGGCTGATGTGGGGGCTGTTCGGACCGTGAGTGAAATTATGGGGCACAAACAGATGTAACATTGGTACGCGCCTACGCCCATCCGCCTATCGGAGCCTGCACTTGTATCTTCTCGATTAAGGCCCGTTTTATAAACTGTTCCTCAGCTAACGTTCGCGTCGTCTGATAACACAACGCTCGATCAGCATCATTCAATACACTTTGGCGAGGGAGAAACAAAAGGGGAGGGTCCAACCAATAGAACGGTCTGGAACCACATGGCCAATGTGATCAAGCAATTAGATTTACCCTCAAGAAACGTTCAAGATCAATCCGGCCAGCGTTTAGTGCCCGGTGTAGGTGATACATCGTGTCCTCGATCGCGTTATCTTCAGCGATAAGGTCGATGAGCCTGCGTGGTAGAAGAAGGAAAGGAGGGTAAGCTGGACGGGAGGGGGGAATAACACGTGTTTGTGAACGCACTGGTTGTGAACAATAGTAGTCGAACAGAGCAGTTCGTCGACTGGAGGGTCGCCTTTGTTCCTTAGGTCAATTACGTTGGCCTCGCCCTGTGTCACGACGCTTCGGAGACGGTCAGATACACCCCTACATACATCGCGCACAGCTTCCAGACGAGCCATTTCATCTCGGATTGCAGGTTCACCCGTGAGTAGGTCCGCCTGATGTGCACGCAGTCTCTCACCATCCAGTGCCATGGCCTGTGAGAGAGAAGCGAATTCTGAAACAAGCTTATCCTGAATCTGGGCATGAAGGTGTACCAGCTCCGGATTGGGGGGTCGCGGCGGAGCATGGACAGGTACAGGAGGCGCTTGTTCAAGCACTGAATCATCTGTATCCATGAGATTAGGTTGGGGGGGACGTAGAGACTGAGATGGCTGCCCAATCTGTTGGTTCATCAAATTATGAAGCTGTGGGTATATCTGAGAAGGAACAGGGGCCACTGGAGGAGGCGGTGGGGGTGGTGGAACAGGTTGCGCCATCTGGTGTTGTACCAGAGCTAGTGAAGGGTAAATGCTAGGTGGGGGAGGGGATGCGATGATGGGTGGAGCGAATGAGGGTGGTGGTGGAGGGGGTGGCGGTGGATGAGAAGTGTAATATCCAATTTGCGAGCTGGTCGGACTTGCTGGGACCTGCATGCTCTGGTAGTGCGCAGGTGGTGAGTGATGAGAGGGTGGGGAAGGCGTATGCTAATGCAACAGAATCTATCATGGCCAAGACACGCGCATACAGGCAGTAGTAACTTACTCGTGGGGGATCCCATGTCTGGGGAAGGGCGGGCTGCTGAATTTGCGGAGGCGAAACGGTGATTGGCCGGGATGATGACGTACCAGGTTTCGGAGGAAGGGCCGGTCTCCCAGATTGATCTTTTGTGGGTAGGGCGGCCAACTGCGGTGGTGATGGGGTGGACAGGGGAGGTGTGTTTAGCGACGGTCCAGGCTGCTGAAGCTGTTGGGGTTGTGAACCGGGGAGTGGTGGTGGGGGTTTTGCGGAATAGTGGCCGGACGATAGAGGTTCCAGATTCGGATGATCCTTGGGTTTCGCGTAGACTGGAGGTTCCTTGGAGAAGTGGTCCTGCATGGCTTCTACGAGACCGATGAGATTGCAACCCTTAAATCGACGGATATGAGGATAGGATCGGAGGATGTGAGGACGGGATGTGATCTCGTACCTCGCTCTTGCGCTGCCAGTTGCGAATGTACTCGATGTTACAACGACCACTGAGGTCGATGTGCTGACCGGAACGTATGAGCATGTCTGGGGTTGCTACGACGTATGGGATCGGGTGTTCCTTTGGATAGTCCCGAGTGACCCAGATGGCGATTGGGATGTTGTAGGACGCGTGACGGTAAGTTATGGGAAGAATGCCATGAAGACAAAGTAGGAGGAGGGTTCTTCCGTCGTCATAAGCTGTGGGGAAGAAGATGAGTTGGAGAAGAGAAGAGAGAGATGGACAGAACTGTAGACATCGGTCTTTGGTCGGATTGGAGGGAAACGTGTGAGGAGGGCGTCGGCGTCGAGGTAGACGGTGTGTGAGTTTTGGTAGAAACGAGTGTTTTCTCGCAACCAGAGCTGAGTGGAAGAGAGAGGCATCCTCGGGGGAGAGCGGATTAGGAATGCTCAAGGGTTATTGTCTGGGGTGGATGGAGTGAGCCGATCTCGAATCTGTATCTTGTCCGCTGGATCGACAATACACTTTGTCTTTTCCGGATCTTTTACCCTCCTCCTCTCAAATAAGTATAAAAGGCCATCTCTCTCCCTCTCATCTCCCCCCCCTCCACAAGCCATGAATCATCCAACCCCCCTCGACTCTGCAAAGCGCAAGTCCGCCCGCAAGTCTATCATCACCCCCCAGCGTAAGCATCACAAGATGCTCAAGGATGGAACCAGCGAGGTCTGGCCCGAGGACGTCGAAAAGATATTCATCCAAGGTATCTTCATCTTCCCTCTCCGTCCACCCTCCTCCCGCCCTCAACAACTCTCTCTCTACCATAGGTCTTCGCGAGTACTGGGAGTCTCCTTGGGCCACCTTTTCTCGCGGCCGTTCGCGGTGGCGAAACCAGTTTCTCGTCGATTATCTCCAAAAAGCAGGCATAGAGAGGTCCAGGAAACAGGTCGCCAGTCATATCCAAGTACTGCGCAATATGTGGAAGGGTGAACCTGGTAACCTCTCCCTCC
>Ga0307514_10001959_pt1 | contig 22480 bp, 19 predicted proteins | sample 16_EM_MG_FD_203088 | JGI IMG/M metagenome (GOLD analysis project Ga0307514, IMG submission 203088) | Populus trichocarpa ectomycorrhiza microbial communities from riparian zone in the Pacific Northwest, United States - 16_EM | ecosystem: Host-associated > Plants > Roots > Unclassified | place...
GACTCAAGATCATTAGCTATGCCAGTAGAAGATGTTAGGCCAGCATTAATGCATTCAGATACATGTCTCGACATTGAAATAATACTAGGCTCAGCATGACGGTCTGGTATATCTTCATCATGATGCAGGTATTGCGCTGTGATTGCTTCAATTTCCGCAGAAGTGGTATCAGGATTAAGTAGACTTGTAACGGAAATGCGTGTGGCTTCTTGAATTGAAATTAGATATTGATCGTACTGTCCGACAGTTGATCCTCGATTCCAGGCAAGATACCTGGATACAAGTACAAACTGACCGACAGAGAGACTGATCCGTAGATGGTGGACCGACAGGAGATTCACCCCTGTTCTCACCTCACTTATTTAATCACGTGACTACTCTCTATAAGGAAACCTCGCTATATATAGTGAAGAAATTGGCCGGATTTCTGCACTTCCTTATAGCAAGGTTTACCTGTATACTGTACACCAATAGCTTTTTGAGACATAGGCAGCGCTAACGTAGAAAGGTGTAGTTTTGTCCTGGATCATTCCTGAGCTATAACGGTATGCACAACACATTGAACTAAAGTAACTCAACAACAAAAATAGAACAATTGAAAAGAAAATAATGAATTATTAAAAAAAAAAAGGGGGAGCTATTACTAGATCTAATTGCAAATCCTTAGTTGTAGTTTTAGTTGTAGACTGGGTTGCAGTAAGACTTCTGGTTGCTGCTCTGGTTGTAGGCCTGGTGGCCGAACTCTTGCTTTTGTTGAAGATGACATTATTAGCCAGTATATACATGTACCGATATTCAATTGTAAGAGACCATGTACCGTTATACTTCAGGAGCACGTTGCCATCTTCTATATAGAACAAAACTACATCTTTCTACCTTAGCGCTGCCTATGTCTCAAAAAGCTACATGGACTGTTGTTCGCCAGTAGATGCGATACCGTACTAGTAGAGCGGATGGGAGACTCATGCTACTGCAGGATTCCCAACCGTAACCCCCCAAATGGAGACTCCTCTGCTTGCGGAATAAGATTGTACTCTCCATTGGCGCTGCTGCACCAGCCAGGTCAACAATCGCAGTGATTAAACTCTTCACATCTCGGGTGTATTTGAAGGGATTCTGGTCTCTGTGTCGTCATCGATATCTGGACTTGAGTTGCCTGGTGTTTTGTGTATCTTTTCGAGTAGAGAGTGTACACTACTTCTTGGCTAGTTGGGAAGCCCAAAGCCTCGAGCGTTTGCCGACTCCCATTCCAGAGTATTGCTTTTACATTGAATATGGAGTGAATTTAAGTTGCCTCTGTACCTGATATGCTGAGGGGATAATCTACTTACTGTAAGTTCCTGTGGCTCCCACAGCATGCTGATCCTTTCCTGAGAGGGCCCTATGATGTATACAGAGCTACCTGACATCACGCCCATATGCATAGGATGCTTACTAGTACCCACTCACGAAATGGGAGGCAGGTTTCCTGACCTGTGCGTACTGCTCTCTGAAAGCTCTGCTCGTTATTTGGAAAAATCGGTGGCTATTAACGTTGTAACTTGGTAAATCAAGCGGGTGCAGCCCTGGAATAATAGGCCGCAGCATGATTACGCCGAGTGGTGGAACGATGTGTGGTATTTATTATTACATAGGTACAGTCGGGAGATCTCGCGTATCGGATTTATTTTCTTTTGCTGCATGCAGCGACCAATAAGCTGAACCTGATCTCGTGCCCAGGTATCACACACAATCTCTCGACCCTGCCTCCGGGGGGCCCGGAGGAACAATTGGCTTCGTCCTCATCATAGTAAATCCAGATACTGTATTCTCCCCAAGCGACTACAGCAATCCCATATATATTCTTAAGTGCTGCAGTGCTTGGGCATAACTTATCGTAAATCGCCGTAAATCGTTGCTGCACTTGTAGTCGCCTCTCGTGCCCAGCCCCACACAATCCAGCTTGCCCCCCAAAACAAAGACGTCACCCTGCGCTTTAAGGATCGTGACATTGAGATACCACTCCTAAACATCCACCCCAATATCCCAAATCCAGTGTCGCAAGCGACCAACAGCAGAAGGCGGTTCCGGGGCTAGAACAGCCGCACCAACAGCAGGCAAAGTAATTGATCCAATATGGGCAGGAAAAGCAAAAAGGAGGACTCTGAGTACTCCGATGACGAGGACAAGAAGAAGAAGGAAAGGAAGCACAAGGACAAAGACAAGAGGAGAGATAAGAGCAAGGACAGGGGAAATAAGGGCGAGTACTATTCCTCCACTGAAAGATCCACAGGTTCGCCCTATGCATCGGGTCCAGGCGGAGGATCTGGGGGGGTTGTTGGCGGCGATTATGCACCCGTGAGTGGCACTGGTGCGGGCTTTTACCAACCCTACGCTGGGACACAGCTGCCAGAGACTCAGAGAAGCGGTTATGAACCGTACTATCAGCAATCACAAAGGGGCTACCCTCCGGTTGCGCACCAACCCTCACAACAGTATCTAGGAGCTGGTGGCTACTCCGTAGTGGGAGGTACCTCACCATCCCCACCGGCGGCTACGGCCCCGCCCTATGCAGGAAGATATGCCCCCCCACAGGGTGGGTATGCGGCACCTCCACCTCCGGTGCAGTACAACCAGCAGCCACAACTCTATAATACTCCCCCTCTTCCTTTGAGCGCACAGTATGGGGGCTACCAGACTCAACCTGCCTATACCCACTCCCCAGTTCCTGCAGCACCGCAGGGGCATCTGCAGCAGTATTACCAACCCCCCGCCCCAGCACAACCCTGCTGGACGCCTCAGGCCAGTTACCCACCTCCTGTAGGGGGATCTTCTGCTCTTCACGAGGCCTATGGCTCTCCTTATCACCCGCCCAAAGCTTCCGAGCAGGATTCAAACCTTTACACAGGGTTCCTTACCCCAGAACCCGCTAAGCCAAAGAAGTACATTCGAAAGTATCACTCGACTGCTCAAGAAAGCACACTTGCACAATTGAAGCCTGAGGCGCAGACGACACAAGCCCATGGTTCCTCTGTTACCGCCGCTTCGGCAGCTCCAACAGCAAGTCCTGGTGGTGGTGGGGGAAAACTCCTTGGGCTCCTGCAGAAGAGAAAGAATAATAACCCACAACATATTCTTGACTCTCTCGCTGAGTCTCTTCTGCCCTCCCTGCATGACTGTGCCCGTACTCTCTTCCCAGCTTCGACCACTCACTCAAATCCGTATTTCCCAAACTCTTCCTCTGCTACTCCCGGAAACCCCGATCTCCAAACAGGGCATAGATTCAACTCTTTTGCTCCTATGCGCACCAGTATGTGGCACCATCCAAAATGGTATGTTGATGGAAGGGATTACATGTGGGCTGTATCTTGCGCATTGGAGAAGGCAGCACATACAATTTGGATCATGGACTGGTGGCTTTCCCCAGAGTTGCACCTCCGCAGGCCTGCCTCGAGGTGGACATTCCCAGGTGATCCCCCAGGAGGCAGATACAGGCTTGATAACATGCTTGCAGCAGCTGCTGCTCGTGGTGTTGAGATCAAAATAATTGTCTACAAAGAAGTTGAGGCAGCTTTGACTCTCAATTCCCATTACACCAAACGAATACTTGAGGCGAGGCACCCCAATATTGCTGTCATGCGTCACCCAGATCATGTACCTGATGCAACGAACACAGCCGCCGATATCTATGCACAGGTGAAAGATGGGTATAGATTCGGTGACCTCATACGAGGCTTGTATGGGATCAAGGATGGCAAGGTGCTCTTCTGGGCCCATCATGAGAAAATGGTGCTTGTTGATGCAGGGTGGGGAGAAGGCCAGGAAAAGGGTTTTATCGGAGGTCTAGATTTGTGCTTTGGTAGATGGGACACGAATGAGCATCCACTAGCGGATATGAGGGAGGATACCCAAAGTGAAATATTTTTGGGACAAGACTATAACAATGCTAGGTATGTGAAGCCTGTGAAACTACTTCTTTCTGACCTAACAAACTATCCTCAGGGCAATGGACTTCCAAACAGTCGACAAATATCTCGACAACAAGCTCGATCGTGCAAAGTTCTCTCGTATGGGGTGGACTGACGTTGCGTTTTCTCTTCAAGGGCCTGTTCTCAAGGATATGGCCATGCATTTTATCCAAAGGTGGAACTTTATATATGATGAGAAGTACCATATTCGCTTCTCAGGTGGTGAGCGATACAAGAAACTACCCGAACCAAGTAATGCAAATGACCCTAAGCTGAGGAGGAAGTTGCATGGAATGAAGGAAAAGATGAAAGTTAAGTATGGGGATTACTCTCAGGCAGGGTATGGAGGTGGTCCAGCGATAAGTGGACAGCATGGGGCACCCCAGCACAGTGAATATCAGTATCATGGAGCAGTTCAGAGTGATTATTCAGGCTATGAAGATGGCGATGAGGAAGGTTTGGGTGATAGAGACGGGGTAAGGTGCCAGCTCTTGCGGAGCGCGAGTAAATGGAGTAATGGAACCATGGAGACTGAGGTGAGTAGTTGAGAGCTCCGATAATGAATTGCCCACACTAACAATCTGCAAAGCACTCAATTTGCAATGCTTATATCGAAACAATCATCTCAGCCCAACACTTCATTTACATCGAGAACCAATTCTTTATCACAGCTACCACTGAAAAAAAGCAATCCCCTATCCTCAACATGATCGGTGCCGCTATAGTTGAACGTATCATGCGTGCCTATAACGCCAGGCAACCATTTAAGATCATTATTGTCATACCCGCCGTGCCCGCTTTTGCAGGAGACCTCCAAGACGAGGGATCCCTCGGTACCCGCGCGATCATGGAATTCCAATACAGAAGTATTATTCGAGATCACCAAAACCCAGGATACAGCATTATTGAACAGCTCATCGCCAAGGGTATTCCTCCAGACCAAGTAAAGAATTATCTAAGATTTTACAATTTGAGGAATTACGATCGTATCAATTACACCAGGCACCAAGCACGGCAGGAAATTTCACAGCCTTCAATGGCAGACAAGGACGCCAGTATTGCACGTTGCGCCATGCTTGGGGGCGGAGATATCCGAGAAGTCCTCTGGTATGGTCCCCCAGAGAAGGAGATTGAAGCGTTTGTCAGCGAAGAGTTGTATATCCATTCTAAGCTGCTCATCGCCGATGATCGCACTGTCATTTGCGGATCTGCAAACTTGAATGATAGGAGTCAACTTGGTGACCATGACTCTGAGATTGCCATGATCATTGAGGATCCAACCCCTCTACCATCCACGATGGCAGGTCAGCCATATATCGCTAGTCACTTTGCTGGGACTCTCAGAAGGCAGATTTTCAGGAAACATCTTGGACTTATTCCCGCCCAAGACTTGAGTGATACTCGGGATGAGAACATGCAACCGAGCCCGGTCCCCAATGTTTACGATTTTGATTCAGAGGAGGATAGGCTAGTGGCCGATCCTCTCGGGGTGGAATTTACCCAGCTCTGGGAACATACTGCCAGGGTGAACACGGAGTGCTTCCGTGAGGTATTCCGCCCGGTCCCAGATGACAAGATCACAGATTGGAAGCTGTATGATGAATGGTTTGGGGCGGTGTTCAAAGCACCAAAGGCTTCCAAAGTGGAGAAGGAGAAGGAGAAGGAGAAGGAGAAGGTAGCTGCAGCTGTCGCGGCGGCGGCGGGGCCAGTGACTCCAGTTGTCCCGGTTGCTGGGACGAAGGAAGGTGAGAAGGCAGTCGCGACTCCTCCGCCAGCACCAAAGGCGGAGGAACTGTGGGGGCATGTGGTTAGACGGAACTTCTCAAAGGACCCGGTCCAGGCGGCGAAACAGGTGAAACAGGTGTTGGCGCACGTGAGAGGGCATCTAGTAGAGTTTCCTTTGCACTTTCTGGAGGTAGAGGATATTGCAAAGGAAGGAGTTGTAGGTTTTCAGAATAAATATTTTTTCGTGGAAGATGCGCTAACTTGAATTCGTAGTCTTTGAACGCGTTTACGGAGACAGTGTATACCTAAAACTTCTCAAGCTGTGGGTTGTACGGAAGGTTTTGTGCTATGTATGGGATATGATAACGATTATGTGGTGGCTCCGCTCAAAGTAGAAGTCTGTCCGTATTTTACAACATACTTCATGTATTTGCGTGATACGGTTGCTGAAGTGGCCAGAATTCGGAAAGCCAGATATATGTACACCTGGAATTATTTGTCTGAAGTGGATTTCTACATCAAGAAATCACGTAGTGAGATTCATTCTTGTGGCAACCGTACTCAGCTGAGTCCCATGAAGACCTTGACCCCCTCATGCACTTCCACCCCCAGCCCTATACAGGGAGATAGCACCATACTGTATAGTCTGGGCAATGTCCCAAATACTAATTACCCTCTTGCCCCTGACCGCAGCCGCCCACCGCAATACAGACCTGCCCGCCAAATTTCAACTGCAGCAACACCCAACCTCCCCCATGAGCAATGGCACCTCTCCCCCCCACTCATAGACTTTGGGCAAGGTGGTCTCCATAGCTGGCTATAGCATTGGTTGCGTAATGTGTTGATGTTTTGTTGTTACATACGAATTCAAGTGTGCGGGCATACCCGGAGTGTAACAGATCCATATGCCTGCCAGTTGATGGGGTTAAGTAGTACGGAGCTCACGCATGGTGAATTTGTCGACCTTAATAACTAGACTATTGTTTGGTTTTGATAACCGCGCACCGGCACTGCAGCGTGGAATTCGAAAAACTAATCAATCAATTTAGTATGTACAGTATCTATCCTTATGTTCTCGACGTGATGTAGTTGCTGAAAATACACAGGTTAGTAGTGGTGTAAGGAACTGCTCCACCCTTCACCCACCGCAAGCTGGTGGTAGCGCTGAGAGGAATATGAATATGTTCACTACCAGATTTTGTACCAGAGTTATCTTCCACACGACTACCTGAAGTGGGCAATATGTGGATGCCAAGAGGTATATATTTCCGGGGAGGGATTCCATGTCGTCTTTCAGGTATGAAGCTGTCGTTGGGCTTGAAACATCTGAGGGGGGTAGCGGAATGAACCAACTCCCTTGTGCTTTGGTTGTGGGAGTGTATGGAGCGATTATATAAAGCAAAAGATTTATACGGTACAAGAAAGAAAGAAGCAATGGATCAGAGGAACTTGCAGGAAATAAACCCGGGTGCAAGAATGGGTAAGTAGGTCATGTGGTGGAAGAAACACTGGATTAGTTTGAAAGCGAAAAACAACAAACAACAACTGCCCCATTTCCGCATCTTGATCCATCTCAGCCTGTGATGGTGTTTATGTCAGTCAGCATTTTCATTTCGAGAAGTTTTTACCCTGAATTCTATCTGTGCTTACTTACCCTGAATTTCACCAACCAGGAATTCAACCTTAGCCGAGGTTTGTACATGAAATAGGAACAAAATAGGAGATGTGATGTGACATTTCTACAAACTATGCCGCTGCAAATTTGTACAGAGAAGAACTAACTATATTACAAGCAAGCTGAGCCATTATTCTATGTACCTCTTTCTTTTTTCAGATAACCAGAAATATTCAAAACGAATCGAGGCCCGCTCCTCCACATGGCCTTACTGTATTTGAAACTCCGCCTCCGGCGTCACCACAGCTTGGTCATATCTCTTCATCTTTCCCACAATCCTCCCATCTACAAGGATCGGTACCGCCCACTCCTTAGCATCCCTCTTTGCATTTAACTGATATCTCTGTTGCTCACTAAGATCCTCCACTTGCTCTTCAATCTTCTCACCATTGGGCCCTTCCTTCACAACATTTCTTTTAGGTGGCACGAGCTCGTCGTCACTAGGCACCACTCGGTACTTCTTACCCCAATCTCGTTCCTCCTCCAGATAGCAGCCAAAACTGATCTCTCCTCCATGCTCAACATCACCGCCATTCACCTTTCCGTCTGTAGAGCGAAAGGCATTGGGGTCGATGGTAGCTTGGCCGTTTTCTGCTAATGGCGGAGGGGTGAATGTATGGAACGGGCGGTAGAAGCCGAGGCAAAGCGCGGCTGTCTCCCGGCCTACGCGATCTGCAAGATGCCGTTGGGTAAGATATCTATATATCCTAACAGGTGTGTTCAAGAACCCCAAAAGATGCGGGAAAGGGACCATGGCAACTGGCGAAACGGTTGGCAATGAATCCCTGCCATAGGGGAATGTTGACGGCAGCGGCTTTTCGTGGTACTCCTCTGGTTTCACTGTGGGGGGTGGAATCGGTGGTCTGGGGGCCGCCTTCGCTGGTTTCCCTCCCTCCGTGGGAGGTGGGGGTGGGGGTGGTTGGACTTGAGAATCAGGAGGACCAAGCCAGCCTTCATGGGTACCCCGGATGAACTCCTTCCATGTGTGTCGACCAACAACCATGACTCCACTGTCGTCACCCGGGACCTCTCTTGTGATTCCATACATTTCCCGTAACTTTTTCGGCGTCATTCCACCATCCTGAGCACCCACCTCCTCTTCCTCCTCTCCTGGTGCAGGCCGCCCAGGTTCACCCTTTGCCCGCCTCCATCTCCTCACGCTCTCCCCAACCGCATTACGTATCTCCCCTCCCCGCCGGCCTTCAATGACGTCGTAATCAACCGCAGCAGCGACAAGGATTGGTTTGACATATTCCCGGAAGTACTCCCTTGCAGCGCTAAGCCCATCTCCGGGAGGAGCAGCTAGGTAGATTGTGACCTTTCTAGGAAGGGTCTTGGTTGACATTGGGAGTTCTGCGAGGTGGGAGACACGGGAACACCAATACGCCTGGGCTCGCTTCTTCTCGCGGCGGTCGTAGACTATGAGGCCCGTCCAGGTAGAGATGACACCGAAGAAGATGAGCCAGTTGCGGGAAGGAAGTTTGGCGCGGATTTTCCCAAGGCCTGCATGAGGAGGTTAGGTCATGCAGAAGGATGTATGAATGCTCTATGAGAGCTCACCAAGGTATTGCAATGCTGGGTTGACCTTTGGTGGCGGTGGTGGTGGCGGTGGTGGTGGGGGTGGTGGGGGTGGTGGGGGTGGTGGGGCAGCAGCTACTGGGGCCCCGCCGGGAGGAGGTGGAGCGGTCATGATCAGAAAGGGACTGATTTGGAGAGGAAACAGGTGCAAATCAGGGTTCTAGAAGCTCAATCGGTTGTTCGTGGTGGTGTCGAGATTTGCACAATGCGTTTTGAACATGATAATCCTTGGCAATATTTTTCCATTGATGTCAACAGGCATATGGCACATGCACAGAGCAACCACACTATATAAGGGATATTACAATATAAAAAAAATGTCATCTATCGAGATATGAAAGCCCAATTTAGACCAAGAATAGATTGCGGCCACCCAAAACTGCAACATAAATAACCCCAGAAAAAAGTTATTCTTAAGAGTATACCATGAAACACAATACGCCAGCATAAACCCCAAAACTGAAGAAAAAATTTTCTGGGGAAAGACCCCAATTAGTACTCAAATTTGACCAATCCACACCGCACTCCATTGAAGAAGTCCTCTTCCCCGATTTCCGTCCAGCGACTACCCATGCCCTCCCACACACCGGAGTTTCCCCACGGACCCCTCCTGCTCTCCTTCTCACCTTCTGGCTCCCACATGCCCTCAGCCAACTTTTTTGGCTCCCTGAAATCACCCGAGACGGAAAAAGTCGCTGGGTTGAATGTATAATTCCCAATGACAAACTCAACCAACAAGCTTTTTTGCTGCAACTTCCTGGCTGTACCAAAGATGGACTGCAACACGGCCCAATTATCGGGGTGCTCAAGAGGTAGTTCTGGGTGGACGCAGGTATGGCCACCATAAGGAAGGCGGATAGTTGCATTTCCATGCCACTTGAGTACTCGTTGTGGCGTATCAAGTGCCATTATGTCTTCAGAATATTCCGGGGGAGGACATAAAATGTGCTCACAAATATGAGAAACAGTGACGTTAACATCGGTGAGGTTAGGGCAAGAGGTGATAATATCACAGAAATGGATCTTTGGAATTCCCGGAGAGGGGTTGAGGTGGGTGAATCCGGCCGTCATCTGGTCGAGAGGAGCATAGTTGAGTACTTTAAGAGCTTTATGAGCTGAGGAAACAAGTGCAGTGATTCCTTCGATAGTGGCACTGCTTGTTCCGGTAATGTGGATCTCCTCCAAGTTGGTAGCAGTGCGAGCAATCTCCCAGAGATCAGCATCCACAATAGGCTGTACATTCGAGGAGCCACGGATTCCCAATCTCCTGAGCTTGGAGAAGTCCACACGGACATCTTCCAAAGCCTTGTAGTTGACCTCAACGTTTGCATCTCCTGAAATTTGACTCTTCTTCAAGTCTGCACCCAAGAACTCTAAATTAGTCAAGCGTGGGAGGTTATTGGTAATGTAAACCCAATCCCCGACAGCTCCATAGCGAAGAGTAGACCAGGGGAGGGTAAGGCTGCGGACGTTGTCACAGCGACCGATAATATCGAATATGTGGGTGACATTGGTGAATTGATAGATTCCAGAGAACCACAACCGGCGGACATGAGAGCTCAATTCTGGGCACTCTTGTAGTAGAGCAGCGGTTGACTTGAGGATTTGGTATGGGTCTTGGTAGACAACTGGGAAAATATCGGAAGTCAATGGGCCACCGGAAGGTGAGGGCAATGCAAGGAATTTTGGATCCCAACTGAAGTGGCTTGTCAGTCCCAAAGTATTCGAAAATTGGAAATACATACCTCTCACCACCTCTCCACCTTCGTATATATAATTCCTTTAAATTATACCCCATAGCCCACTCGTGCCATGTTGAGCATGTCCTTCGAATCGCATCTGTTGCATTCCATCGCAAGGTGTCTGATGGTACCCGCCCGGTGACATGTTTTTGTACTTGAAGTTGATGATGCAACTGTAATGTGCGTGTTACTTGCGAGAGACCATATGTATAGCTTCGGATGTAGCCCTCACTGATATTGGCATCAGCAGCTAGAGTGAGGATATTTGATATTATTTCCCATGGTAGGGATTGTATGGTTGTTGGCTGTTCACAACGGTCGGGCATGACTGGGGGAGGATTCTCGACAGCTGTTGTCTGAAAAAGCAATGACGGTTGACGAATATAAGGTGCTCTCTTAACGCAGAGCAGTTGATGCTCCTGCCTCTGCTTAAGTAGCTCCAGTCTCACCCCTAAATAATTGCCATATATCCTAGAGTTTCTGTACAAGTAGGAGCTCTCGATCTCAATACTTAGCTATGTATGACTCGAGCCCAACAACCAAGACTGGAACATTGCCATGCCAAGTATAAAAATTTGGCCTTTGGATGATGCCCACTCTCACGGAGCGCCCATGGACGTTGGGCGTTGAGGGTTGGATCGCTAACCTAGCTGACACTTGAGACAAGCCATACAGAATACGTCCGTGCATCATATTTGCATCATACGTATCATATGCGGACGACTTTCTTTTTGTTTTGAGTCTAGATAACCTTAACGGTATGCGGACATGCTGTAAGAAATAAAATTAGAGTAGGTAGGTACTATACCTACTCTAGTATAAGCGGACCTTTCTCGCAGTGGGGCACACAAAAGGCAACGCCAAGCCCCGAGAGAGTCTGGGCACGAGATCAAGCGGACCTCAAAACACACATGCTCTCTACTACAGTCTCGATGATATGAACCATTGCAGGAATTGCGCAACACTCCAACTTCAATAGTGAAGGATAATCTGACAGCTCATGAAAGCTCTGGGCATGCTGAAGATAAACCAGTCACTTGTAGAAATCGAACAGGTCTTACCGGTACCGGTAGTGACCGACTGCACGGTTGGACTCGGAATTCGCGAATCGCATGCGTCCACAGGGCTCCTCCTTTGCTCCTCCAACAGAGACACCCTTTCAGTATCCAGAATACAGCCTTGGTGACCATAGGTACATTAATGCTTGTTTATTTGTCATGATTCTTTTTTTTTTTTGGAGTCTATTGGTTCATGGGAGTCTAGACTACTCGGTGGCGGCGGGTATGTATGCCCCTGCATAGCGTTGTTGCAACCACTTGTACGTAGCTAACTCTCTAACAGCAGGTCGATGAAGAGGAGATTATTTTCTTACATAATGGCATGCCTCCTCCACCTTGGCGAGAATTCTTCCATGCCTATGATCAGAATGCAAGTGTACTGCAATTGACCAGTTTGTTGAGGATATTTTTTTTTTAATTAGCAGCCAGCATGGCCAGATTCGGGTGAGATATCCTCCACCAGTGTATTTCCTTCATGACTTAAATTAGGTAGGGAATTTTGTTGCACTGCAAAATGCCTTGTCCAATCACTTTCCAGATCGACCCTGGAAGCAGTCACCTTTCGGAACATTCTCCACAAGTAGAGCGCCTAGCTATGGTTCTGCCCCTGTGACATACTCTTAAGCCTGGGAAAGTGTATGTGAGGATTGAGTATGTGGTAAAGTATGAGCTATATATAATTGTTAAAACTCCATCCATGGTGCCTAGCCTGGCTGATACTCTAATCACCCAGTAAGCATAACGGCTACGGGGCTAAGTATCAATTGCTGTCTATGATTCAGGGTAACTTGATATTGAGCCACTACGATAAAGCAATTTCAATACTGTAGTATAGCCATATCTTTAAATCTGTGCGCTTGCCTTATTTACAGTGGGTATGGGGATTGGTTGTCCATGAGAGGGACGTCTAGGGCACCATTCCTTTTGTGTACGGTGGTTACCCTCTCAGCATTGCCTTAAAATTCGATGAATTACCACATATATAGATTACAAGGAGGCAATATACCTGATATATCATGATCTTCAATAAATTCCATATGAATATGAGTTACCAATTCCACCATTCCATGGAGGGTTGATCCTGGGCTGCTGATAACATTGTCAGATCGTGTCTTACCTAGTCTTGTGCCTGCCCCCAAGCAGTTGCCAATTAATGTGCGGATACCTGTGACTATGACTCCTTGTTAAAAAGTGAAGCGTAACTGTAGAACAAGTCCGCCAATATAGTAGTAACGCTGCTATCACAACAGAAGATATTCTTATTGTATATCCGCTATATTGGTCAATGGTCAAGAATGTTCAGTTCCCATATGCATGCACATGTTGATCTCTCAACATAAGAGATAATTACCAGCATGTATGTACTGTAATTCCATCACAGATGGATGTTTGCATGTGCTTTCCCCCCAGACGCACTGAGTTACGTGGTACCTATTTCGGCACTTGGTACTAGGTAGGTACTGGTGCTCTTACTAGGATCTGCTTTCAATTTTGTGCCAAGATATTTACACCCTAGTAGAGGGGCGCAATTGGTCTGATACCATTTACCCTGAACCCACCTTCACATGATCTTCCAAAACAGGTGTTACTACCCTGCCGTAAAAACTAAGGGTTTGGATAGGCCTCGTGTTGTACTCTCAGAGGTCTAGATGTCTAGATTTCTCTGAAGCCCTACGGTTATCTACTTCACGCAGCTACTAGTAGGTATCTCTAGACTTTGTTCCTGTACTCGTGGTTGTAGCTTGTAAAGTTCAATGTATGTGGGTTCTTAAGTCACCCTAGCCCCAAGAATACTGAGGAGCAAAGCAGCATTACTTCGTGACAACAGTTGCGGCCCATATCGAGGGTGAGGGGGTTTCAAGTTTCGGGTAATAGCAGAAGTATTTTCAGTAGTTATACAATTGGTATGTAAAAAATACGGGCTGTAGAATGAATCTATAGGACTATCTAATGTAATCTAGGTACAATGTGTAACGGAGCAAGTGCCTTGAGGCCTTGGGGCTGTTTGACATGGTGAGATGGTATCTGTGCGGGAGCTCTGTCAATACACTAGGGCTCAAATGGGGTAAATGTCGACTGGCTTTGAAGTCAATATTATTCCACCACCTCCTTCACCCCACTCTCAAATAACAACCACCAGCCGCGGCCACCCTCATCTCTAATCAGATGCGACCCTGCCGGCAGCCCGCTACTTGTTTCCAGCCTCTCCAATGCCTCTCCCCCGGCCCTCTCTACTACTTTTAGGACCCTACTCATCTTTGCCAACTTCGCAATTTGTGCCTCATAGTGTTTAATCACTCTTGCATTTTCTCCTTCCTTCTTAACCACAACTTTCACCCACTCTCCTGCTGCCTCCAGCTTCTTTGGCTCAAGCTCCTTCGTTGACCTCAACAGCTCCGTTAATTCCAGAACTGCATCCATTCCTGCTAACTCTTCTGTAGATATCTCAAAGATATCTTGTTCAACTGGATATTTCTGGGTCATGATACTCGCCCCATCAACGCCCTGCCTTGCCACAGGATCTAGCGTCTGCCATAGCCCCTCTGTCAGGAATGGCATAAAAGGATGAGCAAGCCTGACCACAGCGTCCAGCGCGAATGCGGTCAGTCGTAATGCCATTTCCTCCCGCGCGCGGTCATTAGCTTCAAGCTCTGGTTTTAGGTACATGACGTACATATTTCCTAGGATGTCGTAGATAAACATGCGAATAGCATACGTAGCACGATGCAATATACGGGTCTCAAATGCAGAGTTACATACTCTGATTGTTTGGCGGAGGTGGAAAAGCATGTACAAATCGTGAAGCTGCAATTTCCCGCGAAGATCTGTGAGGATGGACTCCGGAATTTCGATAATGGAGGGCTGGATAGAGGATTGTCGGAGATGGCGGAACAATTTGAAAATGTTGAAGAGCTTAATTGCAAGTTTTCGGAAGTCATCAACACGGGGAACATCGAATGGTATCTGTCTTGTTTGACGCATGTAGTCCGTTAATGTCATACGAAGTGGGTCTGCTCCTGACTTCACAATACCCTTCGGAAGTAACTTGGCTTTCGCTTTGACAGCTTTTTTAACGGAATCTCTGATTTTATCAATTTCCCTGGTTGTGACTTGGAGGTCTTCGCCATGAAGCTGACCCTGCAAAGCAGTGAGCTTCCGAAGGCGTATTAAACCCTCGAATTCCATGTCATCCTTGATTTGTTGGACTGTGCGACCTTCCACAATGGCAAGAGGGTCAAGGGTGTTTCCTACCGACTTTGACATCTTGCGTCCCATGGAATCGCAGATAAGGGGGTGTAGGAGGATTTCTCGGAAGGGTAGCTGTCCGCTGAACCAGGTACAGAGCATTGCCATACGTGCCAGCCAAAAGAAGAGGATATCATGCCCACTCTCAATAAACGTGAGGGGATAATCTTTACGCCATTCCTCGGTATTTCCATCTGTGCCTTTCCAGCCTGCTGTTGTGAGAGGAAGTAGCCCGCTGGAAAACCACGTATCTAGGACATCTTCGTCCTGGACAAGCTGAAAATGCTTCTCACCAGGCTCGAGTTGTGCTCGCGCCTCTTCCTCCGTAAGGCCAACGACCCACCTCTCAGCTTGCATACCAGGTATTTTGTCCAGACTTTGACCCATTGATGACGTAATTGCAGGGTCAATTACTCTCCATGCTGGTATCCGATGGCCCCACCATATCTGCCTACTCAGGCACCAATCTTGAATCCCCTCTAACCACCTCTCCCATTCAGTTGTATAGGAATATGGCCGTATCAATAACCCGTTCCCCTGTATTTCCGAACTATCCTCTTCCTCACCCTCTTCCAAATCTTTCCTTCCAGTAACAATCCCCTTCGACAAGACGTTGTCGGCAAGTGGTTTCATGCGAAGGAACCACTGAGGACAGAGCATAGGCTCGATGACGCATCCAGTGCGACTGCATTGCGCTACTCGCATCAGATGGCTGCTCCTTCCGCGGTAGCTTCCGGATTGCTGAATCATATTGACAACTTGCTGGCGAGCATGTAGCCGATCCATTCCAACCAAGTCTGGATGACATGAGGGTAGCATTTTCCCATCCATGTCGAAAACTCGCACTATGGAGATGGGGAATCTTTTGCGGGAATTTGATTCAAGAGATGCCGGCCCTTCATCTTTCGGCGCGTGGCTCGAATGCCGCTTCCAGAATTCAAAATCGTTGGCATCATGAGCAGGCGTTATCTTCACAGCTCCTGTGCCAAACTCAGGATCAACTAGTTCTGCGTCGGGTATAATAGGCAGCTCCACGTCCATTAGGGGGTGCAAAACGTATTTGTAGTGAAGGTCCTTTGGTTCAACGATGTATCAGCAATCAGCGCAAGTAATATCTAGGGGATTGGGCTTTTACAGCATATCGCGGATCATCGGGATGCACTCCGATAGCCGTGTCCCCGAATACAGTCTCTGGTCTTGTTGTGGATACAATAATTTCCCTTTTATCTTTATCTCCCGCTACCCTATAGGCAACCCTATGGAGTATGCCGAATGTTGCACTACACTTTGCCCTATGATTAGACCTCTCCACTGTTTGTATGACAGGCGTAACAACTTACCCCTCCAGCTGACTATCTGGCCCAATCTCATTAGTAACCACCTCAATCTCACTCAACACCGTCCCTGCTTTCACACTCCAATTCACCATTCTTGTGCTTCGGTAAATCAAACCTTCCTGATGCAACTTAACGAAGGCTCGCCCAACGCCCTCACTTAACTCTTTACTGAGGGTATAGTATTCCTTCGCAGGGTCAGCACTGGAGCCAATCCTTTCCATTTGTCGTAAAATCCTTCCCCCGTACACTTCTCTCCACCGTTCAATTTCCGCAAGGAGAATATCCCGGCCGAGAAAGGATCGGGATTTAAGGTTGAGGTGGCGCTCTACCACTGTTTGAGTTGCAATACCAGCATGGTCAGTTCCAGGTCGCCAGACGACTGGGTGGCCATTCATGCGATAGTAACGTGCAAGAGCGTCCTAATATGAGATTTGACCATTAGTCTGATTCATAGGCAAAGGAATCCTGACCGACCTGAATACTCAGCATCAAGGCGTGCCCAATATGTAGTTCTCCAGTGACATTTGGTGGAGGTAACAGCATTCGAATTGGGTCTTTCGGCTCTCTCTCAAGCTCTGGTCTCCCTTTGGCTGCTCCTGCCTCCAGTAAACCCCGGGATTTCCAATACTCATACCACCCACCCTCAATTGCACTCTAATAGCCCTTTATTAGCCCAATATCTTCCGTGAAAGTAAATATCATGTGCTCAACTCACTCACAGGATCGTACGCCGCATCAAAATCGATCCTCGGTTTCGGCACTGTTGTTGCGGCTTTGTAATTTTCCGTGCTGAGCCATCGCACGGAGATTTTAGATGTACACCCAGACGCACTGTAAGCTTTCCGTGGGGCGTAGAGGCACCAGTAACCCTTGAAAGGCCTCATGGCACGTTGTTTCAGTTGACTGGGTCAGTATGGAAGTTTTCTCGTCACTTATTTTCGCATGCCAAGAATGTTATCGATAAGGTAGACGTCGTGCAACCCAGAACTGTATTTACTTTTATAGCTCAGTGACTGGCCGTAAAAAAAGTACAGTACATATGTAGTCTGTAGTACATGTACCCCTCCCTAAGGTGCCAACTATTCGCAGTTTATAAAAGCAACTGCTCAGATCGATAGTTTGAGGGAACTGTTCTCGTCAAGCAAGCATGGCGAAACGACACCGACATGACCCATCTCTCTCCTCTCCCATCTCCGACACCAATGCCCCCACTATCTTTTCCAATACCGGAGACTCCAGCTCTGACTCCGCTGCTCTCAGTGCCACAACATCTAAAAAGTACAATAAGCTCGACCCCAAACTCTCTTCTAAACATGCCATCACACCCCCGGTGATCTCCTGCAACTTCCTCCCCCATTGCAACAAACGCCCCTTCGCCAGCTATGCAGAATTTGAGTCCCATTACCACCAACAGCACAGTAATCGATGTCATGAATGTCACCGGAATTTTCCATCAGAGAGGTATCTGACGATACATATTGCTGAGAACCATGATGTGTTCAATGAATTAAAGAAGGAGAAGGGGGAGAAGACATTTCAGTGCTTTGTGGAGGGGTGTGATAGGCTATGCTCGACGCCACAGAAAAGGAGGTTACACGTTATTGATAAGCATGGTTTCCCGAAGGTATGATAGCAGTTCCGAGACTTTGTTATGGTTTTCGCTTGACGATAGTGAATGTGTACAGGATTTCTACTTCAGGGTAGTGGACTACGGAATTGATAATTGCGATTCTTTATTACGCACTCCACGGCGGTATTCGAAAAGTAAACAGGGACAAAATGTATCAACATCTGATACATCGATGCCTTCATCACCAGAAAGCACCAGGGCTGTACGGAGGAGTGATAGCCCTAACAGAGCAAGGGGCTTAACTGGAGGCAAGGAAGTAGAGATGAAAGATCCCAAGAGAATCGAGCAGGTGGCAAAAAGTGACAACCTCCCATTTAAGAGGATACCTGTAGTATCTGGAAAAGATACACTAGTGGAAGGTGGAAAAGAGGTGAAGGGAATAGATACGGATAAAGAGATGCAAGATGTCACAGATATGATGGCAACAGTGAAGCTGGTCCCGCGCCAAATAAGATTCGGGCGGGGAGGGGGTGGTATGGTTGGGTTGGGCTCGCGTAGGTAACAATGGCGTGCTTCTTTTCCCGGCCTGTGTGAGATACTTCCAAGTATTTGCAGTTGAGGGTAGGATGAGGTGAGGTATGTAGCGAGGGTATTGCACCAATTACAGCTATAAGCATACGGTCGAGGCTAGAGGGAGTATGCTTATAACGAGTATGTGCATATACTGAGAGAAAATTATATACATCACGAAATGGGCAAATGAGACAACAAACAGGTATTCTAACTGATGTAAGAACTCTGTGATCCTCCGCTGGGTATGTTTGGCCTTCTCTTGATGTACAGTATAATAGACCTCAATTCAACGGCTTTCCCGTTGCAACATCTCTCCCAACTGGCTCGTATTTCTATCGGATAGGGGATACAGAAGAAGTGTTCCTGGAGCACAATAGCACTCAAGTGATCCCCGTTCCGGGTCTTGGCGTCCTTCACCTCAACAGTTTCAATATATATATAAATCATCAAGGCGGAGCAAGGCAATCACGGGCCGCAGCTCCGTTTTACCAGGACTGACGACGACATCCTTGAATCAACGGATTCCTGTATGGTAGCAACACCTCATACGATCCACCGACCACCAAGTCCACGATGACCACCACGTTCAAGCCACCCAAACGGTCGGACTTGTTAGCCGACGAAAACAACTATCACTCTGGTCCATTGAGTTGGAAGATTACATCACCGAAAGCCACACTATTAAAACACCAAACCACGAATATCACAAAAACTCGTGGATGAAAACGATTACCCAGCCTTGAGTGCAGAGGCCACCCGTCAGTTATGGGGAAGCGACCTCACGGAGGTGGTGACAGGAGATGAGCAACTAGAACCCATCACGGCAGCCACAGAGATCCGGCAATGGAAAAAGCGAACATACAAAGCGCTTGACTACCTGATGGACACAGTTAAAATGCGCGCAGTAACCACAGCAGCAGAGGTGTGGGAAATATTAAAAAATACGTACGAAGGGCAAACGCGAACCCACTTAATATCGCTACACGCAAACCTCGTGCACCTAAAATACGACGATAGGAAGGACAGATCACTGGCCGATCATATTAGCAAGTTTGAAGGGCACTGGCTGAAGCTGGCGCAGGCAACGCAAACTGGTCACAACGTCAAGGGCTCCCTGGCCGAAGGTATTTACCCATTCACCACCTCAGATGCGTGGAAGGCTGCTCTTCTCTTATTTACACCGCCGAGAATCCAGCCCTATCTCAACATCGCCGACAACATTCCCTCGAAGGACGGCAAGTTTCCACCTACTCAGGTATAGTAATGAGATTGCGAGAAATCGGCCCTCGGTCAGCCAGTAAAGACAAGAAAGACAAGGCGGAACCTCCAGCAGCGTTCTATGTCAACAACCAAGCACAACATTTCTGTGCATATTGCAAGTCCATGGGTTGGCCTGGGACGTTATAACGAAATCGACTGCCGAACCAAGAGGAGAGATCAAAACCGACAGTGCGGATAAAGATTGCCGGAAAACGGGTTGAGCCTGTTAGATAGGATTTCACACCGTGCGCACTGGTTATTAGAATGACCCTGGTATGGAGCTACACTCACAACTTGCTATACCGGACTGCATAAATCTCAAGGATCCTGTCCGGCGTCCGGTATAACCAATTTTGCGGGAGATACAAGAGCACCTTATAACCCCAGAATGCAAGTATACCAAAGGACAGAAGTATATCGCAGTTACCAATAAGTCGGTCCCGCACCCGATAAGTAAGATCTATAATGCTCTGACAGTAGGAGGACGTTACTAATAACACAACGATAGGGTGGTTAAACGAGCACTCTCTCTGAGAGGAAAATATGAGATCTGTCTGGAGCGGCAGAAGCAGATCAATGCAGGGAAAAAGATGCGTTTAGAGGAATTTAGGCTTCTACTTCCAGATCGAAGTGGTAAAGGGATTTCGAAGTCAACACTAAGTGATATATTGGCTATGTTAGATGAGGTTTTGAAGAATCCTCCGGTGGATGGAGCGCATAAGAAAAAGAAAAGGGCACTGGTCTATCCAGTATTTGAGGCATTGTTGGCGGAGTGGATTGAACGCGCTCATGCAGTTCGAGTTCCAACTAATGATGCTATTATACAAACTCAAGCACATTTATTGATTGAAGAGCTTCAGGGCGGGAGGATTCTATGAAGGATTATAGTGATTTCAATGCTCTGGAGGGTGATTATCGGCATTTAAAGTTCGCAATGGAATTTGTCGGCAGAAACTGAAAGGTGAATGTGGATGTATGCCTGAAGCAAATATTGAAGTAGCTCGTACCAAGTTGCGAGAGGATCTACCAGGTTATACTTTACGAGATACCTGGAATTGTGATGAGACTGCTTTACAGTAAGGTTATCTACATACCTAAATAGAGAACTAAAAACTAACAATGTACTATAGATATAATCTGAAGCCTTGCATGACAGTGGTTAAGTGAGCATCAGGAAAAGCAGTACGAGGAGAAAAGCCCAATCGACAACGCATGACCACCTTTCTCTGCTGTAATGCTGATGGAAATGAGAAGTTGAGAGCTACTGTGATGAATAATGCTCCATACCCTGTAGCTTTTCAAGCTGCAAAGATTAATGTTCATAATTTACCAGTACATTATCGACACAAAAAAAAGGATGGATGCTCTCAGGCTTATGGTATGAGCTTTTAAACTAATTGAATGAGCGTATGAGAATTCAAGACCATCATATTATCCTCCTTGCTGATAATGCTCCAACTCATCCTTCACCTCTTGATCCACCACAAAATTATATGGGCCCTACTCTTCTGCCTTAACACATATCACGGTTTATTATTTACCTCTCAATACAACTGCTTTTCTTCAACCACTTGATGGAGGCATTATTGCACCCTTTAAGGCTACCTATCGACGTCTTTTTGCTCAATATTATGTGGATCACTTCAATACCTATGACAACTTAGCTCCTAAACTGGGTGTATTACAGGCAATTTATCGCATAGCTAAAGCATGGGACTCAATTCCGTCTGCAACAAATTTTTCGCTGTTGGCAGAAGGTCGGAATTGCGAGCTCTATGGACCGTGAGCTGGCCAATACGATAGGACGAGCTGGAAAACCCTGGAGAGTGTGTTAGAGCCTGTCGGTCTTGCTCTAAATACATACATGGCCAACCTTCAATTCCTGACCAACGACACTATCAATGACCGCAATATAAGCCCCTTTGAAATCCCATCCCTTGGAGCTAGCCTCGGTATTTTCTCGAATGGCACTGGTACATTGGGCTGTTACTTGCCCAACTTAAAAGAAGTTATCAACAATTAACCAAAGTAGCAAAAGCAGGTACAACGATCTATCAACCATCCAGAGAAGACTCCAGGCACTTTCGGTACTACATTCACCGATTTTTATTAAGACCTGCACATCGCGCCCAGCACGCATCATTGTGAAGCTACTGCAAGTCATCCGTACAGTACAGCAGTATGATAGACTAGCTTGGGGAAATTGGCCTTCACAGAGATTACAGCTGAAGAAAGAGATCAGGACATTTACCCAAAAACACATTATTAGACTATGCCCTCACTGAGGTAGATTCAGGCAGAGTAGGGTTTAATAGGACTACCACAGCAATCCCAGGAAAGAGGCTAATCGAAACCAATGGTATATAAAGTATACAAATTTGGACGAACTACTTATTGTACGGAAGGGGAATTAAATGGACCTTTAAGCACTTTCCGGAATCGAAGAGCCCCATGGGGTCGATTTGCTGAATCTGCTGTGATCTGTCCAAAGGTGATAGAGTTCCTTCAGGCAGGAGATAGTGGTTCTGAGGTTATCGACGCAGACAGCGAATGAGTACAATTTCATGAAATCTCCCAAATCTACCTCATGAATGCCCCCATCAACCCCCCCTCCTCCCCTGCCTCAATCCCCTGCAATCCCCTCCTCCAGAGCATCCCCAACTACTATGGACAGGTCCACAATAGGACCTAGGAGCTCCATTATGGGCTACAAGAGTCGCTTAAGTTTTGGGTGTATGGTGGCGTATGTTGGCCCTTCCCCAAGCGTTT
>Ga0307514_10001960_pt1 | contig 22458 bp, 15 predicted proteins | sample 16_EM_MG_FD_203088 | JGI IMG/M metagenome (GOLD analysis project Ga0307514, IMG submission 203088) | Populus trichocarpa ectomycorrhiza microbial communities from riparian zone in the Pacific Northwest, United States - 16_EM | ecosystem: Host-associated > Plants > Roots > Unclassified | place...
GCGATTCCCGGTCGCATTGATGAGGTAGGTGGCCACGAAAGGGGCGGTGCCACCGAACACGGTGTACGCCAGGTTGTAGGCCATGGCCGAAGCGGTGTAGCGAATGCGCGTGGGGAAGGATTCCGACAACAGAGCCACGGTGACGACACCGGACAACACGGCCCCCATGGCTTGCAAGGACACCCCGAGGATGGCCAGGATCAGGTCGCCTTCTTGCGCGAGCTTGAAAGACGGGTAGACCGTCAGGAGCACCAACGCACACACCGTCTGCATGCTGCGGCGGCGTCCGACGCGGTCGGCATAACGACCCGCGAGCGGGCACATGCACACCGCCACGCACAAGGCCGCCAGCGTGACCAGCAAGGACTCCGGGCGACTCATACCGCCGGCGACTTGCAGATAGGTGGCGAAGTAGGTCGTGAATGTGTAGAACGAGAGCGCGGTGACGGCAATGAACGCCGCCAGGGACGCGATGACACCGCCATGGGACTGCATCGCTTCGCGCACCGGCGCCTGTGGCTTGATGTCACCCGTGTTCGCGAACTCTGGGCTTTCACCCAGGCGGCTGCGCAGATAGATGCCGATCAGGCCCATGGGTGCCGCGGCAACGAAGGGGATGCGCCAGCCCCACTCGGCCATGTTGGCACTGCCGAGGCTGACGTCCAGCAGATACGCCACACTGGCTGCGCAAGCGAAGGCCGAAAACGTGGAGACCGGCAGGAAGCTGCCGATGCGGGCGCGCCGGCCCGGTGCTGCATGCTCCATCACGAACGCACAGGCCCCAGCATATTCCCCGCCAGCCGAGAAGCCTTGCAGGCAACGCGCGCAGGCCAGGGCGATCGGCGCCCACAGGCCGACCTGTGCATAGGTCGGCAGCAAGCCGACGAGGCAGGTCGCACCCGCCATGAGCAGGATGGTGAGCGACAGCGTTTGTTTGCGGCCGATCCTGTCCCCCAGGCGCCCGAAGAAAACGCCACCGATGGGGCGCAGTGCAAATGCCACGGCAAACACCGCGAAGGTCTCCAGCAGGCTGGCCTGCTGGTCCTCATGCGGAAAAAATTGCTTGGCGATGATGGTGGCGAGAAAGCCGTAGATCGCGAAGTCGAACCATTCGACGAAGTTGCCGATGGCCGCGGCGGTGGTTACGCGGCTCAGGGAGGACGGACGGTGCTGGTTGGACATGTGTGGCTTTCTCGTGGTACTTGTGGAGGCCTGCTCAGACGCTCCACACCTCGCCAAACACACGCAGCCAGTTGCGGCCCATGACCTTGGTGATCTTCGATACGGGCCAGCCCGCGCGCTCCATGGCGGCGGTGAGGTTCGGCATCTCGCCGATGGTGCGGATGCCCAGCGGGTTCTGGATCGCGCCGAACTTGGTGAGGCGGCGGTTCACGCCCTTGTCGTGTGTGAGCCATTCGAAGAACTCATCGCCATAACCCTGGGTGAAGTCGGTGCCCACGCCCACGCAGTCTTCACCCACGAGGTTGATCACGTAGTCGAGCGCTTCCACGTAGTCGTCCACCGTGGCGTCGATGCCGCGTTTGAGGAAAGGCGGGAACATGGTCACGCCGATGAAGCCGCCGTGGTTGGCGATGAACTTCAGTTGCTCGTCGCTCTTGTTGCGCGGATGCTCTTTCAGGCCGGCGGGCAGGCAGTGCGAATAGGTGACGGGTTTCCTGGAGGCCAGGATGGCTTCTTCGGAAGTCTTGGCGCCGACATGCGACAGGTCGACCATGATGCCGACGCGGTTCATCTCCGCCACCACCTCGTGGCCGTAGCCCGACAGGCCGCCGTCGCGTTCATAACAACCGGTGCCGATCAGGTTCTGCGTGTTGTAGCAAAGCTGGACCACGCGCACACCCATGTCGTGGAAGGCCTCGATGTAGCCGAGCTGGTCTTCGAACGCATGTGCATTCTGGAAGCCGAGCACGATGCCGGTCTTGCCGTCGCGCTTGGCCTGTTCGATGTCGGCGGTGCTGCGCGCCAGGGTCAGCAGGTCGCCGTTGTCGCGGATCAGCTGCTTCATGCGCGCGATGTTGGCCACCGTGCCCTTGAAGTCTTCCCACACCGAGACGGTGCAGTTGGCGGCGCTGATGCCGCCTTTTTTCATGTCCTCGAAAACCGACCGGTCCCACTTGGAGATGATGAGGCCGTCGATGATCAATGCGTCCTGGTGCAGCTTGCTCATGGTGGGTTCTTTCAGGCGTAAAGGGGAAAACGGGCGGTCAGGGTTTTGACGCGGGCATAGACCGAGGCCTCCAGCGCCGGGTCGCCTTCGGGCTTGTTCTTGAGGCTGTTGAAGACTTCGAGCATCAGCCGGCCGACCTCTTCGAATTCGGCCGTGCCGAAGCCGCGCGTCGTGCCCGCCGCCGTGCCGACGCGGATGCCGGAGGTGATGGTCGGCTTCTCTTCGTCGAACGGAATGCCGTTCTTGTTGCAGGTGATGCCGGCGCGCTCCAGCGCCACTTCGGTCTGGTTGCCCTTCAGGCCGAGCGGGCGCAGGTCCACCAGCAGCAGGTGGTTGTCGGTGCCGCCGGTCACCAGGTCCAGGCCGCCGGCCTTGAGCACCGCGCCCAGCGCCTGGGCATTGGCCACGACCTGCTGGGTGTAGGCCTTGAAGCCGGGCTGCAGGGCTTCGCCGAAGGCCACGGCCTTGGCCGCGATCACATGCATCAGCGGGCCGCCCTGCGAACCGGGGAAGACCGCGGAATTGATCTTCTTGGCGATCTCCGGGTCATTGGTCAGCACCACGCCGCCGCGCGGGCCGCGCAGCGTCTTGTGGGTGGTGGACGTGGTTACGTGCGCATGCGGCACCGGGCTCGGGTAGACGCCGGTGGCGACCAGGCCGGCGACGTGGGCCATGTCGACCATCAGGTAGGCGCCGACCTTGTCGGCGATCGCGCGAAAACGTGCCCAGTCGATGGTGCGCGGATAGGCGGAGAAGCCGGCGATGACGAGTTTGGGCTGGTGTTCGGCGGCCAGGGCTTCGACCTCGTCGTAGTCGATCAGCGAGTCGGCGCGGCGCACGCCGTATTGCACGGCATTGAACCACTTGCCCGACAGCGCCGGCTTGGCGCCGTGGGTCAGGTGGCCGCCGGAGGACAGCGACATGCCGAGCACGGTGTCGCCGGGTTTCAGCAGGGCCAGCATCACCGCGGTGTTGGCCTGCGCACCGGAGTGCGGCTGCACGTTGGCGTATTCGCAGCCGAACAGGCGGCACAGCCGTTCGATGGCCAGCGCCTCGACCACGTCCACATGTTCGCAGCCGCCGTAGTAACGCTTGCCGGGGTAGCCCTCGGCGTATTTGTTGGTCAGCACCGAGCCCTGCGCTTCGAGCACGGCGCGGGAGACGATGTTTTCCGAGGCGATGAGTTCGATCTGGTCGCGCTGGCGCTCCAGTTCGTGGTCCATGGCGGTGCTGACCGCCGGGTCGGCCTGGGCCAGGCCCAGCGAGAAGAAGTTTTCAGTGCGCATGGGGGAAGGGCCTCAAACGGTTTCGGGCAAGGGGGTGAACAGAGGGGTGAAGAAGGGATCCGCGCATTGCGCCGGCGTGGTGATGCAGGGGCGGTAGGGCTGGGCGGTGCGCTCCAGCAGGCGCCAGGTGTAGTCGGCGAAGCTGCGGCGGAACACCAGCACCACGCCGGCCGTGTCGGTGCGCACCACGGTGAAGCCGGTCTTGGAGGCCACGGTCGCGGCGCAGCGGCCCACGGCCAGGCCTTCGAAGTTGTAGGGGCCGAGCTGGCGCAGCAGCAGCATGTGGTCGGGGCCGGCCAGGCGCAGCGCGGTCAAGCCGCCGCTGTTGTCCACGACCTGGGCGAACACGTCCTTCAGCGCGGTGCTCAGCTCGGCGAGCAGGCCGTCGCGGGCCGAGCGCTTGCAGACCAGCAGCCATTCGTCGGGCGAGATCCACAGCACCACGCCGGCATCGGTGCGCAGCACCGTCATCGGCTGTGTCGGCAGGGGCTGGCCGAGCCTGCCGGCCACGGCCTGCATGAAGGCCTCATCAATGGCTTTGCCGCGCAGCACCAGGTAGCCCAGGTTGCCGAGTTCACTCATCACCACCCGGTTGTGCGGCGCCGGTGCGGCCGCGCGGGCTGGCAGGCCAAAGGGGTGCAGCGGCGATTCGGGCATCGCCTTCAGTGCATCAGACATTTTGACGGTCACCTTTCACATCGACGAAGACACTGCTGCCCACCTTGACCCGCGTGACCTTGCCGCGCGCATGCACGTACAAGGTCTGCTCCTGGCGCTGCAGGCCGCCGGCCACCACCGCCATGGCGATGGAGCGGCCGAGAAAGGCGCTGTGGTAGCTGGAGGTGACGTGGCCCAGCATTCGATTGGCGGCACCGGCCGTGGCGCCCTCCATGATCTGCGCGCCCTCAAGCAGTACGGCAGCCGGGTCGTCGGGCAGCAGGCCCACGAGCTGCTTGCGGTCGGCACGCGCCGTGTCGCTGCGCGACAGCGAGCGTTTACCCAGGAAGCTGAATGGCTTCTTCAGGCCCACGGCCCAGGCCATGTCCAGGTCCATCGGGCTCATCGAGCCGTCGGTGTCCTGGCCGACGATGATGAAGCCCTTCTCGGCGCGCAATACGTGCATGGTCTCGGTGCCGTAGGGGGTGATGTCGAATTCGGCGCCGGCTTCCATCACCGCTTCCCACAGGGCGCGGCCGTAGCCGGATTCGACGTTCAGCTCGTACGACAGTTCGCCCGAGAAGCTGATGCGGAACACCCGGGCCGGCAGGCCGTGCACCGTGCCGGCGCGCCAGTCCATGAACTTGAAGCTGTCGGGCGAGAGGTCGATGTCGGGGCAGAGCTTGGCCAGCACGGCGCGCGACTTCGGGCCGACCAGGGCCACGGTGGACCAGTGGTCGGTGACCGAGGTCATCCACACCTTGAGCTCCGGCCACTCGGTCTGGTGCCAGCGTTCCAGCCAGTTCAGCACACGTGCCGCGCCACCGGTGGTGGTGGTCATGTAGAACTGCGTGGGGTGGATGCAGGCGGTCACGCCGTCGTCCATCACCATGCCGTTCTCGTCCAGCATCAGGCCGTAGCGGCACTTGCCGACCGCCAACTGGGTCCAGGCGTTGGCATAGATGCGGTTCAGGAATTCGCGGGCATCCGGGCCGTCGATCTGGATCTTGCCCAGGGTGGACGCGTCCATCACGGCCACACCGTTGCGCGCGGCCAGGCATTCGCGGTTGACGGCGGCGTGCAGGTCTTCACCGGGCTTGGCGAAGTACCAGGGGCGCTGCCATTGGCCCACCGGCTCCAGGGCGGCGTTGCGTGCCACATGCGAGGCGTGGATGGCGCTGTAGCGGTTCGGGTCAAACAGCTCTTCGCGCATGGTGCCCGCCAGCGCGCCCAGGCTCACCGGGGTGTAGGCCGGGCGGTAGGTGGTGGTGCCGACCTCGTTCACCGGCCGCTTCAGCGCGCGGGCGGTGATGACAAAGCCGTTCACGTTGGACAGCTTGCCCTGGTCGGTGCCGAAGCCGAGCGCGGTGTAGCGCTTCACGTGTTCAATCGAGTGGTAGTTCTCGCGCACCGCAAGTTCGATGTCGGCCGCGCTCACATCGTTCTGGTAGTCGACGAAGGCCTTGGCGCCAGCACCCTCAAGCTTGCCGTCGGGCAGGCGGAACATCGCGCGCGCCGCGAGGCGCTCGGTCTTGGTGCACATGGGAATCTGCAAGGCCGCCTGCCGGCCGCAGGCGGCCAGCACCTGATGCATGGCCTGAGTGGTCTGGGCCAGCGCGTCGACCAGTTCGAAGGCGCCGGTGACCGCACCCGCGCAGGCCACGCCCTTGCGGCCGGTGCGCGGCGCCACGAAGGCGGCTACGGCCTCGTCCCACTGCGGGCGGCTGCCGTCGTGGCAGAACAGGTGCACCGTGGGCGACAGGCCACCCGAGCTCAGCACCACGTCGCAGGCGAGGTGCACCGCGGCGCCGGCCACTTCGTCGCGTGTGGCGTGCAGGGGCACCAGGCGTACACCCTTGACTTCGCTGCCGCCCGTGACCTCTGCAATGCCATGGCCGGCCATCACCGTGTAGCTGCCGTTGCGGGCGACGGCACCGTGGCGCACGTCGGCCACGGTGACGCTGGCGCCGGCCTTGGCCAGTGCCTCGGCACAATCGTGGACCAGGTCGCTGGTGCCGCAGATCACCACGCGCTGACCGACGCGCACGCCGTAGCGGTGCAGGAAGGTCTGGCCCGCGGACACCGTCATCACGCCCGGCAGGTCGTTGTTGCCAAACACCAGCGGGCGTTCGATCGCGCCGGTGGCCAGCACCACCTGGTGCGCGCGGATCTTGTGCATGCGGTGGCGCGGCAGATGGGCCTGGCGCTGCGCCGGGGCGATGTGGTCCTGCACCAGTTCGACCGCCTGCACCAGGTTCTGCTCGTACATGCCGAAGGCGGTGGTGCGGGTCAGCAGCGTCACATGTGGCATGCCGGCCAGCGCGGCCTGCGCGGCGCGGATGTAGTCGCCGCTGCTGCGGCCGTCGATCTGCGCCGACGGGTCGGAGAGCAGCCAGCCGCCGAATTCATTCTGCTCGTCGAGCAGCAGGGTCTTGAGTCCGGCGCGGCCGGCCTGCAGCGCGGCCAGCAGGCCCGCCGCGCCGCCGCCGACGACCAATACGTCCACATGGTGGTGCAGGTGGTCGTAGCGCTCGGGATCGGGCGCGGTCGGCGCGTCGCCGAAGCCGGCGAACTTGCGGATTACGGTCTCGTAGGCCGGCCACAGCTTCTGCGGCCACTTGAAGGTCTTGCTGTAGAAGCCCGCGGGCATGAAGCGCGCGCCGCGGCCCAGCACGGACTTCAGATCGAAGTCCAGCGACGGCCAGCCCGAGGTGGAGCGTGCGCTCAGGCCGTCGTACAGCTCGGCCTGGGTGGCCTTGACGTTGGGCGTGGTCAGCGCGTCGGTGCCGAGCTGCACCAGCGCGTTCGGTTCTTCCGCGCCCGCGCCGATGATGCCGCGCGGCCGGCCGTATTTGAAGCTGCGTGCCATGCGCCGCACACCATGGGCGAGCAGGGCCGAGGCCAGGGTGTCGCCGGGGTGGCCGGTGTATGCGCGGCCATCGAAACTGAACTTCAGCGTGCGCGTGGTGTCGATGCGCGCGCCGGGCTGGAGGACACGGGTGCCGCTCATGGAAGTGTCTCCGTGCTGCATTCGGCCAGGAACAGGGCCTTACCTTCGGCCAGGGTCCAGCTGCCGGCGATTTCGTAGGTGGCGGTGTTGCGCTTGACGGCAAATACCTTGCGGCAGGCGGCCGTGTGTTGCCACTGCTCCCAAAACCAGCCCTTGGTGTTGCGGCGCATGAACACGTAGTCGCCCCAGGTGGCGTCGTCCACGGCCTCGGGCTCGGCGGGGCGGGCGATGTAGGCCTCGCCGGCGTTGCTGAATTCTTCTTCGTCCCGCGGCTCGCCGCAGTAGGGGCAGTGCAATAAAAACATGTCAGTGCGCGACGCCAGCGGCGCCGTGTTCGTCGATGAGGTGGCCGCTATGGAAGCGGTCTACGGAGAAGGGCTTGGCCAGCGGGTTGGGTTCGCCCTTGGCCAGCATGTCGGCGAACACATGGCCCGAACCGGGCGTGGCCTTGAAGCCGCCGGTGCCCCAGCCGCAGTTGAAGAACAGGCCCTGCACGGCGGTCTTGGAGATGATCGGGCAGGCGTCTGGCGTCACGTCGACGATGCCACCCCACTGGCGGTTCATGCGCACGCGTGAGAACTGGGGAAACAGCTCGATGATCGCGGCGGCCGTGTGTTCGATCACATGCGGGCTGCCGCGCTGGCCATAACCCAGGTAGCTGTCGATGCCGGCACCGATCACCAGCTCACCCTTGTCGGACTGGCTCAGGTAGCCGTGCACGGCGTTGGACATGATCACGGTGTCGATCACGCGCTGCATGGACTCGGAGACGAAGGCCTGCAGCGGGTGGCTTTCCAGCGGCATGCGCAGCCCGGCTATGCCGGCCAGCACCGAGGAATGGCCCGCGGCGACGCAGCCCACACGTTCGGTCTTGACCGCGCCGAGGTTGGTTTGCAGCCCGCGGATGCGGCCGCCCTGGATGTCCATGCCCGTGACCTCGCAGCCCTCGATCAGGTCCACGCCGAGGCGGCTGGCCGCACGGGCGAAACCGCGGGCCACGGCGTCGTGGTGGGCGATGCCGGCGCGCGGCTGCCAGCTTGCGCCCAGTACCGGGAAGCGGCGGCTTCGGCTGCAGTCGAGCTGGGGAATCTTGTCCTTTACTTCCTGGGCGTTCAACACATGGGCGTCAATGCCCTGCAGCGCGTTGGCGTTGACGCGGCGCTCGATGTCGCGCATGTCCTGCAGGGTGTGGCCCAGGTTGAACACGCCGCGCTGGCTGAACATCACGTTGAAGTTCAGGTCTTCGGTCAGGCCTTCCCACAGCTTCAGCGAATGTTCGTAGATGGCGGCGGCTTCGTCCCACAGGTAGTTGGAGCGCACGATGGTGGTGTTGCGCGCCGTGTTGCCGCCGCCGAGGTAGCCCTTTTCAAGCACCGCGATGCGGCCGACCTGCGGGTGGTTCTTGGCCAGGTAGTAGGCCGTGGCCAGGCCATGCCCGCCGCCGCCGACGATGACCACGTCGTAGGCCGGCTTGAGGGCCACGCGCTCCCAGGCCGGTTCCCAGGTCTTGTGGTTTTTGAAGCCGTGTTTGAGCAGGCTCCAGATGGAGTAGTTTTGGCCGCGCATGGTGTGTCGTGGGGTCCGGTGAATCTGGATTCATTGTTGGGCGACCCCGGCGTGCGGGCTTGCGCGGTGCGGACGCATACTTGTCCGATTTCGACATGGTGTCGCAACCAGCCCAGGACGGGCTGGGCTTGACTTGAGCCATCGAAAGGGCGTTACGATGGTGGCCAGCCGGCCAGGACCGGCCCTGCGAGCATGAAAGAAGCTCAGCCGTACAGGTCTAGGCGGTATGGCGCCGGTTTTGCTCGCGGGTCCGCAACGGTCGACGAGATGGGCGGTGCGCAATGAATGTTCATGACGAAGACGCGGCGACGGAAAGCTGGCTGATACGGGTTCGTGGCCGTGTGCAGGGCGTTGGGTACCGCGACGCCTGCGTGCGACATGCACAAGCGGTGGGCATCCGAGGGTGGGTTCGCAATCGGGCCGACGGTTCGGTGGAACTGACGCTCCAAGGTGCACCGGCCAATGTCGCGGCGATGTCGGCCTGGCTACGACACGGTGTGCCGGGTGCGCGTGTGACTGACTTGGACGCCAAACAGCTGCACGCCCCGTTTCAGAATTTCGACAGCTTCGACCGTTTGCCCACGCAATGATTGCATTCGAGAGGTTTCAATGGCTGAGATCATCCATCCTTTTTACGAATCGCATCGTGGTGCAATGGAAGCCGCCATGCGCCACCGCCTCGACCTTGCCGAAGCCATGTTGTGCGAGCGCGCGCATCTGTCCCATACCGATGGGATCAGGCAAGAGGTGATGGGCGAATTCGAAATCGTGCTCACCCAAATGCCCTATGTCGGAGGCGCGGCAAGCCGCATGAGCGATTTCTTCATGCGCCTCATGGGCTTTATGGCCATCAGCCGAGTGCTCCGGCGGCACGGCGTGCCGTTGTCCGTGATCGGTGAAATCGAGCGAGAAACCTACACAGCGCAATTGCGCACCGAGCCCGAAGCGGAACGCCTCGCCTCGGGGCGTCAATTCATGTCGTCAGAGCATCAGGCCTTGCTGCGCGAGCAGGCCACAAAAAGCACGACACAAAGCCATCAGAAAGAGTTCCCGGAAGATTTCGTCTACGACTTCGTCGAGCCGGGCCCGGGTGACCACTTTGAATTTGGCATCAACTACAAAGCTTGCGGCTTTTGCAAATTCGCGGCGCATCATGGAGACACAGAAATCTTGCCGAACATTTGCGGGCTTGATTTCGACGCCTATGCAGCGCGAGGCATCCACCTGGAAAGAACACAGACGTTGGCTGGCGGCGCGAGCCACTGTGATTTCCGATTCTCGCGGCTCCCGGCGGACTAGGACACGTGACTATGCCGCGCGCCTTGATTTGCAGCAAGCCCCGTCCAGTATCTCCACTGCGAAGGACGGTTATCGGATTATTGCGGCGTCAAGCCAGCGGCCTTGACCAAGTCTGAGTGCAGCTTGATGTCTGCCGTGATCGTGTGTTGCAGTTCTTCCGGTGAGCTCGGGGCGACTTCCATCCCGCTTTCACCGAGCTTGGCCTTGAGTTCCGCGTCCATGGCGGTGCGCACGGCGCGATTCAATTGGTCGACGATGGGGCGCGGTGTCTTGGCCGGGGCCAGCAGACCAATCCATGCGGAAAGGGTCAGGTCGGCTATGCCGCTTTCGGCCATGGTGGGCGTGTTGGGCAGCATGGCCGCACGTTGCGGGCTCATGAGGCCAAGCGCATGGAGCTTGCCCGCCTGGATGTGCGGCAGGGCTTCAGGAAGTACCGCGAACATCGCGTCCACCGTGCCGGCCAGCGTGTCGTTGACGGCAAGGGCGCCCCCCTTGTAGGGCACATGGAGCAGATGGACTTTCGTGCGTGTCTCGAACATCAGCCCGCCCAGGTGTTGGGGGCTACCGTCACCGGATGAGGCATAAGTGATCTGTCCGGGCGCCGCCTTGGCGGCAGCCAGGAACGCGGCCAGGTTCGGATATTTCTGCTTGTCCTTCACCACAAGCACCATGGGCTGGTTCACCAAACGGGCCACGGGGGTGAAGTCTGCCTCGGGGTCGTAGGGCAGGGTCTTGAAGATGCTTTTGTTGGTGGTCAGGAACGACGCGGGTGACACCGTGAGGGTGTAACCGTCGGGTGCGGCTTTCGCCACAGCCGGCATGCCGATCTGCCCTGACGCGCCGGCGCGGTTGTCGATGATGAAGGGCTGGTTCAGCATGGCGCTGAGTTTCTGGCCCAGGGCGCGGGCGATCATGTCCACGCTGCCTCCAGCCGGTAGTCCGACGATGATCTTGACAGGGTGGTCGGGGTAGGCCCCCTGCGCCAGCAAAGAGCTGGTGAAGCCCAGGAGGCCGATGCTGCAGGTCAGGGTGGTTGCAAGATGGCGAAGCTTCATACGGAGATGGCTCGGTGTGTGGACGGAGGCTTGGGGCAGAACAACATTGATGACGCAATTTCCATGCCGACGATTGGGGGTGTTCGATGGTTGTGAGGGGTAGCGGTTTAGACGGCTGCTTTGTAGCGTCGCGAAGGCCTTCTTTGGGCTCTTGCTGCCGTTCGAGTTTTCGCCATCGGCGTCTGCTGCGCAGCAGACGGTGACGACAGTCAGCATGAGTGACTATGGCAACGGCTTCAAACCCAGTTCTTTCAGAAAAGCGTTGTGCTTGTCCTTCGCCGCCGCAATCGCCTTTTCGATCTCCACCAACGCTTGGTGCGTGTCAGCCAGATCAATCTCGGCCTCGCCCACCGCCGTGCTGATATAGCGCGAGATGTTCAGGTTGAAATCGTTCTTCTCGATCTCGGCCATGTCCACGCGGCGTGAATAGCGCGCCTCTTCCTTGCGGAACTGGTAGGTTTGGATGATCTTGGCGATGTGCTCGCTGGTCAGCTGGTTCTGGCGCTTGCCTTTGACGAAGTGCTCCGCCGCGTTGATGAACAACACGTCGTCCGGCTTCTTGCACTTCTTCAGCACCAGGATGCACACGGGTATGCCAGTGGAGTAGAAGAGGTTCGCGGGCAGGCCGATCACCGTGTCGATGTGGCCGTCCTTCAGCAGCTTGGTGCGGATGCGTTCTTCCGCCCCGCCCCGGAACAGCACCCCGTGCGGCAGGATGATGGCCATCACCCCTTCGTCCTTTAGGTAGTGAAAGCCGTGCAGCAGGAAGGCGAAGTCGGCGGCTGATTTGGGAGCGAGGCCGTGGCTTTTGAAGCGCACGTCGTCGGCCAGAGCGTCCGTCGGTTCCCAGCGGTAGCTGAAGGGCGGGTTGGCGACGATGGCGTCGAAGCTCGGCTTCCTGGCCGGGTTCGGCTCCCGCATCATGTCCCACTCGTTGAGCAGGGTGTCGCCGTGGAAGATCTCGAACTCCGTGTCCTTCACCCCGTGCAGTAGCATGTTCATGCGTGCGAGGTTGTAGGTAGTGATGTTCTTTTCCTGGCCGAGGATCTTGCCGATGGTGCCGCCGGCCTTGGCTACCTTCTTGCGCACGTTGAGCAGCAACGAGCCGGAGCCGCAGGCAAAGTCCATCACGCTGTCCAGCCGTTTTTTGGTGCCGGTTTTCGGTTCCTGGCTGTCCAGCGTCACGATGGCGGAGAGGATGTCGGAAATCTGCTGCGGGGTGTAGAACTCGCCCGCCTTCTTGCCAGACCCGGCGGCAAACTGGCCGATCAGGTATTCATAGGCATCGCCCAGCGCATCGATGTTCGTGGAGAACTCCGCCAGCCCATCGGCGATCTTCTGGATGATGGTGCAGAGCTTGGCGTTGCGGTCGGTGTAGGTTTTGCCGAGCTTGGGGGAACTCAAGTCGATTTCGGAGAACAGGCCCTGGAAGGTGCTCTCGAAGGATTCGGTCTCGATGTACTTGAATCCCGCCTGCAGCGTGTTCAGCAAAAACGCGTCCTGAGTGCGCGCCATGTTGGCGATGTTGTTCCAAAGGTGCACGGGCTCGATAACGTAATGCACCTTGCGGCGCATTTGCTTTTCGAAGGCTGGCACATCGTTCAGATTGCTTTCGTACCAGAGCTGCAGGGGGGTCGACACGGAGCTGTCGATCTGCGCGGGGTAGTCCCGCCCGAGCTCCTTCTTCGCCGCCGTCTCGTAGTTGTCGGAGAGGTAGCGCAGGAAGAGGAAGGACAGCATGTAGTCGCGGAAGTCGTCCGCATCCATCGCCCCGCGCAGTTGGTCGGCGATGCTCCAGAGGGTGTTGCCCAGTTGTTTTTGATTGGCTTCGGTCATTGCTTTGGGCGTCGTTTGATTTTGGTTTCCAGCGCTTGGAGGTCCGCCTCGTCCTGCTGGTCGGCCTCGATGGCTTCTGCCCGCTTGCGGTCCTGATCGAACTCAAGGTACAGCTCGCCCGTGCGCGCTTCCATCTGTTCATGGCTGATGCTGCCGGCGTGCGTGAGGAGCGGGAAGCCGTTGGACTTGATGATCTGGTCCACGTTCTGCTTCCAGAAGGCCATGCGTGTCTCCTGCTCGCGCTTGGCCCGCAGTTCGGCGGTTTCCAGAAAGATGACCACCAGCCGGTTCAGGGTGTCGATCTCGTCCTCGCTCAGGTAGTTCTTGGCCACCACGATGTCCGCCTTGCGCACCCTGCTCGTTGGCCAGCCCTTCCACGCGAGCAGGCCGAAATGCGGATCGGCAGGGTTCGCCCGGGCGGTGATGAGTTCGGCGGCGGTCTTTTGCGTCACGGCAAAGATCAACAGGTTCTGCACGGTGGCGAAGAAAACCTGCGTGGCCTTGTCCGTCTTGTCGTAGTCGCTGGAGAGGGCGAAGAGGTCGCGCACCTTCTGATAAAAGCGCTTCTCGGAAGCCCGGATGTCCCGGATGCGCGCCAGCATCTCGTCGAAGTAGTCCGGGCGGCCGTCCGGGTTCTTCAGCCGCTCGTCGTCCATCACGAAGCCCTTGGTCAGGTACTCCTTCAGGATGGTCGAGGCCCAGCGCCGGAACTGCACGCCGCGCGGTGAGCGCACCCGGTAGCCGACAGCGAGGATGGCATCGAGGTTGTAGAGCGTGACGGGGCGCTGCACCTCGCGTCCCCCTTCGGTTTGAACTACCGAGGATTCCTCGGTAGTTGACTCCCGGCTCAACTCCCCGTCCTCGAAGATGTTCTTCAGGTGCAGCCCGACGTTGTCCGTGCTGACGTCAAAGAGCTGGGCCATTTCACGCTGCGTCAGCCAGACCGTTTGGTCTTTCGCCCGGAGCTTGATCTGGCTGCGGCCGTCTTCGGTGGTGTAGAGAATGAGGTCCGTCATACCGTCGCAACCGCTTCGGGCGCTGCAGGAGACGCTGCACCCGGTGCAGGGGTATGTAGAACGAACTGATACTTTTCCTTGAGCCCGGTGAATATTTTCTCAAATGTCTTCAGTGAATCGGCGTTAAGTTCATCCGACTCGAAGTAATAGACCTTCTTGTGGGACAGGGCATTAACAATGGTGGCAACTTCATCCGCATCATCGATTCCTATCTGCCTGAGGACGTAGCCAAACTGTCCCACTCCGAGGAACGATGCGACGTTCTCCAGAACCTGACGAAGAAGGGCGAAATGGTAGGCCTTGACTTCGCCCGCAGCGTGCGCTTGATCCAAGACTTGGAGCATCCGGAGGTGATAAAGGAACACATCGCTCCCGGCGCTTTCCAATGAGACCTCATCGTTCCTGAGGCAGAGGACGCAGACGCGGGTCAGTTTCTTGAGCTTGGAAGCCTTTTCCCCCTTCGTCAGCAGGTCCGACAAAATTGAGAAAAGGCCAATGTGGTGCGTTGTGATGACGAACTTTCTCTTTTCATGATGCTCTTCGATCAGGTCGTAAATCGTGGACGCCGTGATGAAAATGTTGTGATCGTCCAGGCTTGAGACGGGATCATCAATGAAGAAGTGGGAGGATTGCTTGTCCGCCCATCCTTCGACCTCAAAGAGCGCGAGAAAGAAGCACCAGACAAACATCCGTTCTTCCCCTCGTGAGATCTTGAATGGCACTTTGGAGATCTTGTTCGGGTCACTCGGATCAGCGACTTCATGGAAAAACATCACCGACTTGATGCCGTCCTCGGGATTTTCGTGAGAAATAAAATCGAACCGATAGTTGGGACGGAATCGGTTGAGCTTGTCCCTAATGTCGTCTTCAGTGAGCGAGCTGTGAAAGCGGTTTAGGCTGCTCTTTCGAATGTCGAGCTGGATGTCTGTTTCGCCATTCTCTAGATCGTTATCCCAAACAAAGAGGTCTTCGCTGTATGCGTTGTAGTAGACACCCACGTGGCTGCCGTCTTCGCTTTTTGTGGCATCTTTGTACGCAACAGAAAGCCTTGTCTTTCCAGTTGCGTTGAAAGCGTAGATCAGGGTGATCCGCTCCTTGGCACCAGCCAATTCAGTGGCGAGGATTTCATGATTCATGCTTCCGACCCTTCCGAGGATGGGAAAAGCTGCTGCATCAGGCCATTCTTGTGGGTCTTGAGGGCTTCGAATTTTTGGGATTCGGCGGTGATCAGGGCATCAAGGCAGCTGAGGCATGAGGCAATGCGTTGTTGTTCTTCGATATCTTTGGGAAACTGCAAACGCAACTTCGCCTGCTCGGTGATTCCGATATAGGCTCTGGTCCCGCCTCCCGATACTTCCACAAGGTTCGCCTGAAATTCATCGGCCACAAATAGCTGTGCGAGAAAATCATTTGAGAGCTTCTTCTGATTTTTTACACGGTAATAGGTGACCTGCGGTGTCAGCATCAAATATGGCGTATTCATTTTCCGCACCACGGCGACTTCTCCGACCGTGCCTTTGTGCGAAAGAAGAACGTCACCTTCCTTTGCAAATCCTTTTTGCAGGCTGTCTGCCTGCTCTTTGCTGATGAAGTGGCAGTTGTCAATGTTGATCAATCCACCGTTGATGTCGCTTGCCATGATGAACGGTATCCCTTTAGCGACATAGTCCGCCGACTTGGGGTGAATGTTCCCATGATTTCCGTCCTTTGGCGGAAACAGGCAACCCTCTTCAACCAATCCACCTACTGTGGTGATATTCCACTCCCCGGCCTTTTGGAATTCGGGGAAGCGGAGGCGGGGTTGGGTTTCGCCTTTGCGAGGGAAAAGCTGCTGCATCAGCCCTTTTTTTTGGGTCTTGAGCGCATCCACTTTCCGCGCTTGCGCGGCCATCAGCTCGTCCACAGAACTCAGACACTCAGCGATTTTTTGTTGTTCGGCAAATTTTGGAATCGGCAGCATCAACTCTGAGAACTGCGCGTAGCTGATCATCTTCCCATCACGCAACCCTTCGAGGTTTCTGGTGAGAATGCGGATGAATCTATCAGTCTTGAGATAGTGCCGAAAGTAATCGTCGCTTCCTTCACCGCGACGCCGGAGGATGACATAGGCCGGGCTGCAGACTCCGTGATAACACGAATACTCAATGCCGCCTTGGAACGATCTGAGGCTAATAATGAAGTCGCCGACACGAACGACTTTGTAGCTCTCGATGCTCTTCTCGGTGACGGAGACGTGGTAGTCGATCATGTGCCGGGGGATCGCCCCGTGCTCCTGGGTGATTGCCAGAACAGGAAGACCTGGCTCAGGATTCCGGTCACTGAGTTGATCAAACAACAAGCCACCAGCTTTCGGCGTCCACCCCTTCGCCCCCCGAAACGCTGGAAACCGCAGCTTCGGGACCAGCTCGGGCCCGCCGTCTTCCTGCGGCGCCGTGGTCTTCTTCTTACTGCTCATACGCGCTGAGTCCCGAGATGTCGCGGCCACCGGCGCGTTTGGTGAGCAGGGGGTGGAGGTCTTCCATCAGGGCGAGTTCGGCCTGGGTGCGGGCTTTCCAGCCGAGATCCAGCGGGGCCATGAGATCGCTGAGCTGCTCGCCATCGAAGATCATGCGGTCAAGGATGCCGTCCACGAAGGTTTGCAGGGCGGCGGTGGCGAGGCCGTGCTTTGCGGCAATGGTGGCGAGCTCCTTCTCGATGTTCTCCGCCTTGAAGCGGGTGTAGCCATCGCGGATGGCGGCTTCGGGGAGGCCTTCGCCGGCCTTGAGCGTGCCGATGTATTCGGCGATGTCGTCCCTCTCGTTCATGAACTTGGCGTCGGCGCTGATGAGGCCGATGAGTTCTTCGCGGGTCATCTTGGCCTTGCCCGGCCCCTTGGCCGAGAACTTTGCGATGAGGCCCATGATGTAGTCGTAATCGATGACGGCGGAGGCGAAGAGGACGAACTCGAAGTCAAGCTGGTCCACGGGATCTTCGGCGCCGGGCCCGTCACCTTCCTTGCCGCCCTTGCCCTGCTGCGCTCTGAGGCGTTTGGCGGTCTCCAGATACTGGCCCTTGAAGCCGCGCAGGTTTTCATCGGGCAGCACCTGCTCGATGGTGGCTTTGTGGTCCCCGGTGAGGTCGGTGTATTGGTCGAGCTGGGTTTTGAGCCGCTGCACTTCCTTGAAGTGGGTGATGAAGGCGGCGCGGGCCGCGTCGCCCTTCAGGTTGGCCACAGCGGACGGCGTGCAGGCCAGGCCCTGGGACTTCATGAAGTCGCCCAACTCCTGCACGGCGGCTTCCAGTTTCTGGATGACCACCGGCGCCTTGTCCACCAGCCAGATTTCTCGCGCCTGCTCGCCGGTTTTCTCGCCGGAGAAAAGGGCAATGGCGGCGTCCACTGAATTCTGCTGCTGGCGGAAGTCGAGGATGTTGCCGTAGGGCTTGGTGCCGTTGAGCACGCGGTTGGTGCGGGAGAAGGCCTGGATCAAGCCGTGGTGCTTGAGGTTCTTGTCCACGTAGAGCGTGTTCAGGAACTTGGAGTCAAAGCCGGTGAGCAGCATGTCCACCACGATGGTGATGTCGATCTTCTGCGCCGGGGGGTAGTCGGCATTCGGCCACTGCTGGTCTTTGATGCGCTTTTGCACATCCTGGTAGTAGAGGTCGAACTCGCTCAAGCGGTGGCTGGTGCCGTAGCGGATGTTGTAGTCGGCGAGGATGGCCTTGAGCGAGGCTTTCTTGCCCTCCGGGTCCTCTTCGTTGTCCGCTTGCTCCTGCGGTAGGTCTTCCTGGATCTGCTTCACATCCGGATCGCCCTCGGCAGGCGGGGAGAAGACGCAGGCGATGTTCAGCGGCTTGAAGTCGGGATCGGCGGCCTGTTTGTCGGCCTGCAGGGCCTTGAATAGCGCGTGGTATTCGATGGCGTCGTTGATGGACGCGGTAGCGAGGATGGCGTTGAAGCGGCGTCCACCCGTGGCGGCATCGTGCTTGGCGAGGATGGCCTCGATGACGGCCTTCTTGGCGATGGCCTCGCCGGGCTTGGGTGGTTTCTTGCCCTCTGGCTTGAAGTAGTCGACGTGGAAGCGCAGGACGTTGCCGTCCTCGATGGCGTGGGTGATGGTGTAGGCGTGGAGCTGCTTCTGGAACAGGTCCGCCGTGGTGCGCATGGAGGCCTGGGTGTCCTCGATCTTCTGCAAGGTGGCATTGGCCTCAAAGATGGGCGTACCGGTGAAGCCGAAAAGCTGCGCCTTGGGAAAGAACGCCTTGATGGCCTTGTGGTTCTCGCCAAACTGAGAGCGGTGGCATTCGTCGAAGATGAAGACGATGCGCTCGTTCTGCAACGCTTCGAGCTGTTCCTTGTAGGTGGCCTGGCCGTTCTTGGCCCGTTGCTTGTTCCGCTTGCTGGTTTCATCGAGCGCGAGGCCGAGCTTCTGGATGGTGGTGACAATGACTTTGTCGGCGTAGTCCTCCGACAGCAGGCGGCGCACTAGCGCGGCGGTGTTGGTGTTTTCTTCGACGCAGCCTTCCTGGAACTTGTTGAATTCTTCCCGCGTCTGGCGGTCGAGGTCTTTGCGGTCCACGACGAACACACACTTGTGGACGTGGTCGTTTTCCTTCAGCAGCGTGGACGCCTTGAAGGAGGTGAGCGTCTTGCCGCTGCCCGTGGTGTGCCAGATGTAGCCGTTGCCGTTGTCTTCGGCGATGCACTGGACGATGTGCTGCACGGCATAGGCCTGGTAGGGCCGCATGATCATGAGCTTCTGTTCACCTGCAAGCAGCACCATGTAGCGGCTGATGGTGCGGCCTAGGTCGCACTTCTTCAGGAAGTGGTCGGCAAACTCGTCGAGCTGGGTGACCTTGCGGTTGCCCTCGTCCGCGAACTCATAGATGGGCAGAAAGCGCTCGTCGGCATTGAAGGCGAAGTGTCGCGCGTTGTTGTTGGCAAAGTAGTAGGTACGGTCGCGGTTGCTGACGATGAATAGTTGCATGAAGCAGAGCAGCGTCTTGGTGTAGCCGTTGCCAGGGTCGTGCTTGTATTCGACGATCTGCTCCATGGCCCGGCGCGGATTCACGCCCAGGGTTTTCAGCTCGATCTGCACACAGGGCACGCCGTTGATGAGGATGAGAACGTCGTAGCGGTGGTGGCTGTTGTCGGTGTTGATGCGCAGCTGGTGGACGACCTCAAAGTGGTTTTTGCACCAGTCTTTGATGTTCACGAGCGTGTAGTTCAGTGGCGTGCCGTCGTCGCGGGTGAAGGCATTGATGCCGCGCAGGGTTTTGGCAGCGGTGTAGACATCCGGGGTGACGATTTCATCCAGCAGCCTGGCGAACTCGGCTTCGGTCAGCTTGACCCGGTTGAGGGCCTCGAACCTCTCGCGGAAATTCTTTTCCAGTGCAGCGCGATCGCGGATGTCTTCGCGGTATTCGTACTTCAGATTCTGTAGCTTGCCAATGAAGCCGTACTCGATGTGCTCTTCTTTGACGACGGGGCTCGGGGCTCCGGATGGCAGATCGTAGGTGGACTTGGATGAAGGCATGGGGGAGGAGCGTGCGTTGGCTATGGGCCGGAAGGCAATGCGGTTGGCGGGTTGCTATAGATTGTGACATTTGGCCTATGCAGTACAGCGTCCTGCATGCATCGATTGTGGGGCGAGTGGGCTTGGCACTGGCTACGAGCGTGTGCAGATCACCGCCGCTGGACAAGTCGTACTCAAGCTGAAGACCCCGTGGCGCAACGGTACCACGCATCTGGTTATGTTGCCGCTGGAGTTCATGCAGCGGCTGGCAGCGCTGGTGCCAAGGCCACGGCTGCACCTGATCCGTTTGGTGTCCGCGTAACTTCACTTCGCGAAGTGAGCGGCCCCCTGCTGCGCAAATCATGGTGTGCCGGCCCCAAGGCCAAGCCGCGCGCGCTGGTGGTCTGCGGGGAGGCGGCGGTGGGACTGGCGCTGCAGGCAGTGTTCACGGCCTTGCTCAACCTCATGGCCACTCGGCGGTGAGGCCTACTTGAGCTGGCTGTTCCCGCAGAATTTAGCGGCTCGTTCTGGCCGACATCCATCCGATGCCGAGGCCATCCAACCGCGATGCACCCAAGGGCCACTTGCCGGTAGGCTGGCTCGGATGCTGCGCGTCAGATGCGGGTCATTAGCAGACAATCGGTCGATCTGTCGCGACTGTCCGCACCCAGCCTGCGGCTGCGCGGTTTGACAGTCTGACGGACCGCTACTGGCCGATTCTGCCCTTCCGCTCAGCCGCGATCATTGAACCGGATATTCCTTCAACGCTTGCCAGCATGACTTCGGCAGGCGTGTTCAAGCCGGGGGCGAGCGATACAGCCGCAAGCCGTGGGCTCGGCACAATAGCCCACTACCCGCTCGAACGCACCACACCAGACCACACAGCTCCGCAACGAACAATGACGGCATGACCACTCCCGATTCCGACCCCGCTTCCCCTCCACCCGCCATCGGCCTCGGCAGCGCGGCGCGCGATCTCTATCGTGCGCTCTGGCGCCATGCGCTCGGCGTGCGGGCTCAGTTGCTCGGTGCTGCCGGCCTGCTGTCGGCGGCACAGTTGCTGCGGCTGACCATGCCCTGGCTGGCGGCGCAGGCGATCAATGCGCTGCAGCAAGACGACATGGCCGGGGCAGGGCGCTGGATCGTCTATCTCATCGGCATCTACCTGCTGTCGTGGCTGCTGCACGGTCCGGGCCGGGTGCTGGAGCGCAATGTGGGGGTGCGGGTGCGCGAGCGGCTGGCCGACTTGCTCTATGCGCGCATTGCCGCTGCGCCGCTGGCCTGGCGCGATGGGCGGCATTCGGGCGAGTTGCAGCACCGGGTGACGCAGGCCAGCCGTGCGTTGTCGGACTTCGCCCAGAACCAGTTCGGCTACCTGCAGAGTGCCTTCAATTTTGTCGGCCCGATTGTCGCGCTGGCCTTGCTGTCGCACACCAGCGGCGCCATCGCGGTGACGGGCTACGTGGTCATCGCCCTCATCATCCTGCGCTTCGACCGCACGCTGATGCAGCTCGCCCGTGCCGAGAACGACGCCGAGCGCCGTTATGCCGCCGCGCTGCTCGACTTCGTCGGCAATGCCGGCACGGTGATCGGCCTGCGGCTGCAGGCGGCCTCACGCAGGCTGCTGGGGCGCCGCATGGCCGCGGTGATCACACCGCTGCGCCGCGCGGTCATGGTCAACGAAGGCAAGTGGTTTGCCGTGGACCTGCTCGGCATGGGGCTCACCTGGGTGCTGGTGGTGGTCTACGTGCTGCAGGCGCGGCAGCCGGGGCCAGCGGGACATGGCGGGCCGACGGTATTGCTCGGCACCGTGTTCATGATCTACCAGTACGCGCAGCAGGCCGCGTCGGTGGTCGGCGCGATGGCTTCCAACTTCCAGAGCTTCGCGCGCATGCACACCGACTACGGCAGCGCCGAGCCGATCTGGGTTGCACCCGGCGATCCCGATGCGGCCGTGCCCGCCGTGGTGCCCGACGCGCCCTGGCAGACGCTGGAACTGCGTGGCGCCACCTGGTCTTATGCCGATGACGCACGCGGTGGGCTGCAGGGCGTCGACCTGCTGCTGCGGCGCGGTGCGCGCGTGGCGCTGATCGGCCCGAGCGGCGGCGGCAAGAGCACGCTGCTGCGTACGCTGGCTGGCCTCTACCAACCGCAGCAGGGCGAGCTTTGGCGCGACGGCGCGGCAGTGGACTGGGCGGAGCTGCGCACGTTGGCCACGCTGATCCCGCAGGAGGCCGAGGTGTTCGAGGCCAGCGTGGAAGAGAACCTTACCTTCGGCGCGCCGGCCGACGAAGCGAAGCTGCAGTCCGCGGTGCATGCGGGTGTGTTCGACGAGGTGTTGCAGCGCCTGCCCGAGGGTCTGGCCAGCGCGCTGAACGAACGCGGCGGCAACCTCTCCGGCGGCCAGCGGCAGCGGCTGGCGCTGGCCCGCGGCGCACTGGCGGCGCACGGCAGTTCGCTGCTGCTGCTGGACGAGCCGACCAGCGCGCTGGACCCGCAGGCCGAGGGCCGGGTCTTCGACCGCATGCTGGCCGCGTTCCCGTCGGCCTGCATCGTGGCCTCGGTGCATCGGCCGAGCCTGCTGGCAAGGTTCGACACTATCGTTGTGGTGGAGGCCGGCCGCGTGGTCGACGCCGGCCCGCGCGACGAGGTGCTGGCCAGGCGCGTCCACTGACTTGCCCCGCCGTGCGCGGCCCTGAATAATTTGCGGACAAGTTCTTATTGAGGGCACAAGAATGAGGACACCAGAACCACCGTTCGTGCTGAGCCTGTCGAGGCATCCGCACCAGGCCCTTCGGCAGGCTCAGGACGAACGGGGATGGCAACCTACCGCTGACAGCAGCCTCCACCGTTCGTGCTGCCTGTCGAAGCATCCGCACCAGGCCCTTCGACAAGCTCAGGACGAACGGGGACGGCAACCCACCGCCGACACCGCCCTCCACCGTTCGTGCTGAGCCCGTCGAAGCATCCGCACCAGGCCCTTCGACAAGCTCAGGACGAACGGGGATGGCAACCCACTGCCTACAGCAGCCTCCACCGTTCGTGCTGAGCCC
>Ga0307514_10001961_pt1 | contig 22449 bp, 20 predicted proteins | sample 16_EM_MG_FD_203088 | JGI IMG/M metagenome (GOLD analysis project Ga0307514, IMG submission 203088) | Populus trichocarpa ectomycorrhiza microbial communities from riparian zone in the Pacific Northwest, United States - 16_EM | ecosystem: Host-associated > Plants > Roots > Unclassified | place...
TCCCTGGATCTGGGTATCTTGGCTACGAGTGAACCTACAGACTAACCTACAGCATATCTTTGGGTTTAAACTTTAACCAACCGAAAATATGCCCCATCATTAAGTGTATCCAAACCCAACTCTCCTCCTTCCCGCAGTTGTTGCTTCTCAACACCCGGTTCTATTTGACCTCGAGGTAATTCTTTTCCTACGTTGAGGCTGGGCTTGTACCTAGTAATAGTAGATTACGCTGACATGGTAACTTGTTAGCGGTAGTTGATGTGGTGTGTTTTTTTTTTACATGTACCAGGGTTCATTGGAAGTCAAATAGTTATAGAAATATTTTGAAAGGTCTTCGTACTCCTCCAGTATGGACCCCTAGTCCCAGCTAGCGCCACGCCCTCTGGAGTGATTTCAGGAGGTCTCTCACGCCTGAGGTATAGCATCATAGGCCATTGGTGGCCACGATTGGTTTTTTTTTTTTTTGAAGTCTATGTATACGTCTATGGAGCCTTAGGCTATGAGACGGCCCCGTTCCCGCCACTTTGAAAGTTTGGGCTTGCGCACGGAGGAACAACAGCCGCAACTACATACACTGTGCTTGATCCAAGCTGTATGAAAACTGCATGGGAAAAGGCAAGATGGGTCTGCGGTGATTCCGTCATGAAGCCGGCCAACTCCAAAAGCCACATGAACCACCAGTACCCCACATCCTCCTATTTCCTCCCTCTACCAAAATCATAGGCTTCTACAGGAAGCCAGCGCCCTCCCAACCGCACCTGGCTTCCGAGCCTGATGACCTCCTCAAAAAACACAACGACAGAGCTGATGGCTTTTCCCAGTCTTCTCCTTCCCCCCACAAGCCAACTTGCTCCCATAATCCCTACCTTGCCTCCTCTAAGCCCTTCCCCTACTTCCTCTGGGATTTTTGCCGCGGGTCTATGGCAAGGGACCACATGGATCACCATCCCCTTGGCTCGGGTATAGCCAGAGGGGATGTCCTCGGGTGTAGGGAGTTGTATATTCTAAAACTAAGTACTATCTAATCTATCTTAACTATCCAGCACTGTCGTGCTAATGACTAAGCTATGTGCTATGCTAAGGTTCTATGGCTATGCTCTAGGCTATGCTATGCTATATGCTATATGCTATGCTATACGCTATCTGTAGGTCCTGGCTGTCTTAGTTGGCCGGGATTTTCTGCCAACCGGTTTTTTTACTGCCGGACGTGGTGCGACCTGTGTTTTGGTGGGTGATGCCACCGGAGCCTCATCCTCATCCTCGTAGCTGGGCAGGCCCTCGTATGGTCGCCTGTCGATCTCGGCATCATCCGACCCATCCTTCATAACCTCGTCCTCCTCCTCAACCTTGGCTCCCCTCTCTCTCCTCTTCTCCTTTCCCTTGTTCCTCCTCCCAACCTCCTCGGTCTGTGTTCCCGCAGGAGATACTGTGACGGGGGGTTACTCGTCTGCACCCCCTTGTCCTTCCCCCTCGGGCCACGATTAGTATCTGCAACCATAGACTGAGGTATTCTGGTTGCAACCAGACTAAGTACTAAGGGTGTACGAGAGTCTATCGGCTACACTGGGCCTTCAACACCTGGATGCGCAAGCTAGGACGCTACGAAACCACTGTCTGTGAACACTGCGATGCAGCAGAGCAAAGCGGGCACCACCTGGTCTTCGAATGCCCACACCACCAACAGGCGGGGGACGAGCTGATCAGAGGGGTCACCAATGCCATGTACATACCAGGTATCCTTTGTACCGCGTGGGGTCGACATGACAGATTAACTTGCCCTCCCCTTAAATCCACTCGAGCTTCCGAGTGGCTTGCCATATCCCTCCTATCAGGGATGTATGTATATGAGTAATATTAATAATACAAAAGTGTATTATATTGGTAAATACCTACCGGTAGCCTCGAACCCACGCTCTTTGGTCTTGTACGTAGATACGGGGCAGGGAACGGCCCAGTGGTTGGATAATCCTTGCCGAGTTTCCACTCGGGGATGCGGTCCGTCGTCATATGGTGCCAGCACTTGATAACCAACCCGAAATCAGCCAAATTGCAGCTCGGAAGAATTTTTCCATCTCAACAACCACAACAGAGTTAGAACATTAAATTAAAGCGTCAGCTGGTAGAACTAGGGTTATAGAATAAAGCTCCGCTCTTAGGAGAAAAGTTGAAAACTGGGAAAGTTATAAGGGTAGGAAAAGGGACCATTTGGTATGAGAGAAGAAAATTGTTGGTGTACAGTATACCATCGGTGTCTAGGCAAACCTGGCACCCAGTGATCACACTTTGTGCTAGCGGTTATACTCTCCAACAGGTTATGAGCCTAGTGTGCACGGAGCACAAGTTCCATTCCCTGAGAGAGCGCTGGGACAAAAGGAAGTGGTTACTTACAATGATATGAGCCCCAGCCGCCGCAGTTTGATGTTTACTATATTGGCCCTGAAGAGTTTACAGGAGCATGATTGTTGATTTGATCCCTATGTGCGGTTTGGGGGAAGTGTATACGATAGGCAAACCTGGTTATACTCTCCAACAAAAAGGTTACATGCCAAGCAATGAATTCTGGCTCCTGATTTGGCACACTACCGTAGTCTCAGTCCTTCCATAATCTAGGTAGCATATGCTGGCTCAGTTTATACCTAAACGGGTTAGAGATCAATACTCCAAAAATCTTACTGTGGGGTTATCAGGTGCCAGCACCTGTTCTCGTCTCTATATTATATTTTACCAAGGCCAACATATGTAACCACGTCAATTGAGCAACAGATAGTTGTTGAAATATGGTTATATCAGAGTGGCAGCGGTAAAGATATGGAATGCCCAATGAAGGAACACTTCACCTAGTTCTGGACGTTATGTGTTCTGTAATTAAGAAGCTATAGAGGCTGCGATGAGCTCGGAAGAGCTATCTATATACATGATTGAGTGCTATGTTACGTCACTCAGATATCATCTCTCACATGCTGTGAGGTAAGTCGTAGGGAAGCGACTCCAAGGGCAATAGCTAGTACGTCTGCCGGGACTGGATGGGTATGGTAACGAGTATAGTAGGGTTAGTGAGGGTGCATTTTGTATTTAGGAGAGTCTCAGGAATCTGCATTACATTTAGAGGTTATGATTATTCACACCAGGATGACACCTAGAGGGGTGGCTGAAGGGAATCTAGAGTATCCAGAGTGGATTAGAGTGGTGATATCCAGGTTAGAGGGGGGAGGTCTAGATCCAAAGTCAATGTCGGGGGAGGTCATATATATACCCCCCGAGCCAAACAGTACAGTATTTTCAATAATTACTTGTATATATTTTCATCTTTCCCCCTCATGACATGCTTGCTTAGGATTTCCTTCTTCTATAATTCGAGACGCCGGTGCCCGCCAGACTGTATTCTGTCAGTTTCCGATAACTATTATACTTGGTTGATATACATAACTTTTTTCTCCACCACATTTAACAAGCTCTAATACCAGGATACAAATGCAACGAAGGCGGGATAATGTTTTTCATTTCTGCTTAATACTAACGGATATTGCTATGACTTTCTCTTATTTTCACCAGCATATCCCCATTTCTTCACTTCTATATATCCATTGACCGTTGGGGCGGTTTCAGCGATCTCCAAACCCCTTCCATAGTGATAGTGCAATGGCCCTTACTTTTTATAATGATCCAACTGGTCGAATATGTGATTTGTTAATATCTGTCTAGTGATGGAAACCGCGGCACGTGCCCGAACAAAAAACCACTGATATTACTATTCATACATATTTACATGCTATACTGAGATTTGATCCGCCCATTCCCTCTCCATGCATATCTGAACCCTACCCTTATGTATGCTCCAGCCCTTCCCCGACCTGCCCGCTACAAGCTAACCACTTATTTCTACCGATACACACATTGGATCCACAATATGTTTCCTAGATCTCGCCCTCTCAGAGGCAATATGCAATGTCATGTGCAGTACATACATATGGTTAAAACTATGCTTAGAGTTATGTAAGGCCAATTTCTGAATAACAGATCTTTATAATCAAAAAACACACATTAGGTTGAAAATATAGATTCTTGCAGCTATAAAAGGAGACTTTGTTTCCGGGCTGCAACCGCCAAATCAACAGCCAAAACCAACTGTGCTATGACCAAAGCTGAGGACATCACTCAATATGATTATTAAAACTATAATTAACTCCCTATCACTCAAATATTCCCATCTCCTGCCCCTACACCTAGCTCTTGACGAACGGACCATCTTAGACTCCGAAGGTTATAGGATACACCGTATTTAGTAAGAAGTACCAGGCATGGTGCAGCCTGTATAGGTGTACCCACGGGGGGTAAGGTCCTTCTTCGCATCTTTGGCACAGCACACTGTGATCATTGTGCATTGGTCCTCTGTACAATTATAATTAACAGTCTGTCTATCAAGAGGAATTTTGATCGAGTTAAACCTACCCTTAATGATTGGTCCGTCTCCGCAGTAGTATCCAACATTACCCTGGAGGCCCTTGCTACAGCAGTACATATCCCCATTGCACGTCAGGTGTCCGGGTTTTGGGGTGGGCACTGGTTTGCATTGTCCGGGGGCTGCGAGAGATGTAGGGAGAGCCATGAGCGCGGCGGCGAGGAGGACAAAAGTCTTAGACTGCATTTTTGATTCGGGGTTGGGAAGGTGTGATGCTGGCTTGGAGATGATCTTCGAAAGATGGGCTGCTGTTAACGAGTGGTGTAATTGAATAGAGCGAAGGGTGGTAGTTGGATGGATGGTTTCGTAAAGAAAAGGCAATAGGGATTTATATATTACACTCCCATAGAGAATTTGGCACAGCTAGTATACGTACTGCTCAGCAGTGTAGTAGAGCACGACGCATCCCGTTCCGTGATTTCTTGCAGAATCTGGCCAACGTGGATTCGACAGGGGAGAGATCACGGGACATCCCTGGCGTATTACGTACGTTCTAGGGATTGGAGTACCTGGACACCTACAATGCCCCCACTATATTTAGAGATCTTGGGTACGGGAGCAACTTTTCAGACTGCCTATACCGTATCAAGCTGCAAGACCACCCTTAATCTCTGTTGACTTTGAGGGGGGTGTTGTATATAACTATAGGGGGCATTAATTTCCAATTTCTACAGAATACGCTATTTGAGTTTGAGGTGAGAGGGCACTCAGCAAACGGAGGAAAGTTTCCGTTTTGGGAATAGTGAGCGTCGCAAAGTCTATACATTGTGTGCAGGCAAATTACCTTTTCTATTTATGAAGTCTCTACGCGTGTGGGGCCTAAGATTATGAGGCGAAGTTTTTTGGGGAGTTTTTTTTGAGTAGCCTTAGGCTATCCCTTTGAAGTACTTAAATGCCCAACTTAGGAAAAGAGAACCCCTCGGCATGTGAGATGTCGGGCTGCTTTCACCTATCCAGCGCCTACCACTAGTCTGGCTGCACTGCCCCTCGTAGGCCTACCACCACGCTTCCTCTTCAGCCTGTACCAGTATCCCCATATGAGGGGAAGTACCACCATGTTAGGGGTATTTTTTTTAATTATTTTTTTTAATTAATCGTTAATCGCATTTATCCTATCTAGAACATGGCGATGGACTGCAGCTCCTGGGAGTACCAGGTGGCCTCTCTCTCCCACACGGGCCAGTCCCCGCCCATGTTAGGGGTATTATGTGGCTTTATACCAAATATCCATAAGCCTAATCCACTTCGTTGTTTTCTAACCTCGTTACACTCTACTTTGGCTTTCCCATAACATTACATAAAGCAGCTTGGGCCTAGCATAGTCTGGTTGGCACAAGCCCCTCGGTAGCATAAAGACTGGAAGCTATCTATCATTTGGTAATGTTCATAATATTATTATGGCAAACTATAGCTGTTTAGTGCACGCTACTTACTAGCTGAATTAGGATGAAAGTTGTTGACAACCCCAACTGTAGCTGGCTATGGCTCCGCCTATCTATAGCTAATGCCTCAACATCATCACCATTAATATGCCTCGAGTATCAGAGAGAGCACAAGCTCTCCAGGACATTGACCATGCAATTGAATGTCTAGCATATACCTATGCACTAAAGGAACCTTCCTCCGAGTCAGACTTGGGCTCAGAGTCAGACACAGATCCAGAAGTAGAAGACAGTAAGGATCTTCTTATGCGAGAATCAATTGCATCACAGCGCTACCTATTTAGAGGCACCAGCGCTGGTCGCCATGGCCATGATTTGGATGTTTTTGATGCCTATATCTACCAATATCCAGAGACAGCATTTCTGGCATTCTCGACCATGTTTTGCTGCTGTCCCGTTGGGAGTTTGAAGATTGGTGTGGGTGCAGTGATGAATCAGCAAGCCCTTTCGTGCTGTAGCTTCTGCTGTCAGACTATAGTCAGACTATAGTACGCCACCACAAAGTTGGCCAATCAGATACGTTGTCAAATCCTAACAGCCAAGGGGCACGGGTTTTATCCTCAGGGAGGTTTTCCCGTGCTAGACACTACATAGTCCGTGAAGTCATTACTGAGACTAGTCCCAAATGGCCTTGTTAGTGGAGGTAAAGGAGGGAGGTTGTTCGGGGAGCTGCGGTAAAGGATGTCATGCTCCGATGAATGTATCCATCGTAGCGGAACAAATAAGGACGAAGGTATACTGAGACTAGTCCCAAATGGCCTTGGTAGTGGAGGTAACGGAGGGAGGTGTTCGGGGAGCTGCGGTAAAGGATGTCATGCTCCGATGTATGTATCCATCGTAGCGGAACAAATAAAGTCAAGGTAGTAATTTTGCAAACTCGAGCTCTATTTGTGTAAGAGCATCTGCTGCCGCCTTGCGCTTTTGCAATCGCTCTGCATTTGGAAAGCAAGGGTTAGAGAGTTCATTTTGGAGTGTGACAGAGAGGTGCTAGTCACCTTCATCCTCCCGGGATACTTCGGCACCTTCAACTGTGTCTTCGTCAACTTCAGGATCAACATCTTACGGGGGGGGGACTTTTTGTTCATCTTCAATCTCTGTCTCAGCAGAATTTTCGGGGGTGACTTCTGGCTCTGGTTCCAAGGGGTCCTCTTGAATCGGATTTTCACCTCCATTGACGGCAGTTGGCGAAGGTGCGGTTTCGATTCCCTCCATGGGTGTAATGTCTTGCTTCTCTTGAATTGGATCTGCTGTTTTGCTAGCGAGAGGGGTTACTGGAGGGCTTGTCTTCTCCTCCACTTTCACATCTTTTTGGACTACATCGTTGTTCTCTCTTTTCCGTTTTTTTGCAGCCTGTGATTCCCCTTCGTCCGGGGCCATATCCACATCAGGGCTCTTGTTTTGCTTGGGTTCCATTGATACTTTTGGTGGAATGGGCTTGCTAGGTGGTTGTGAATACAAAAATACAGACCTCGGGGCACCTTTCCTGGGAGATTGTGTCAATCGTTCCGTTTCGGCCTCGGAATTATCAAGCTCACTAAGACTAGATAAATCTGAGACGTGCGGGTCAAGAATAAGATCCGGCAGTTTAGGTAGTGGAGTGGGTGCTACGGGTCTCTTGGAATCGCGGGACCCCCGCCTCTTTACAGTTTCAGCCCTGGTTGTAGCTTTCGAGTCTGGTGGCATCAGGGGCGGTGAATCGTCGTCAAAGGGGACTTCAGGAATTGGAGATGGCTCTTTGTAGTTACTTGTATCGTTGGTGTGAGAGTTCTGCTTGAGTGGCCTCCACTGCTAGACGGTGGACGGGAGTTGTGATCTTGTCGACGGCCCTGATAGTCTCGTATGGGCCACGTTGGTTGTGCAACTGCGGGAGACGAGTGTGCTGAGCGTGTGCGCTTTAAAGGAACTGGAGCTTCTAGGAACCAGGTGAAAACATGCGATTAGTCGTAGTCGTGGTTTGGGGGCTCACTGAGAAGGAACACGGGAGATGATGATGAAGGATGAGAAGTGGTGTGAGGATCTGGCGAGGTTCTAGTCTGGTTGGCACTAGAGAGTGGGCAGGGACTGGCCCGCGTGAAAGAAGGCCGCTGGCAACAGTGCGCCGCAGTCCATCGTCATAGTCTAGATAGGCTAAATACGATTAATGACTCCCAAAAAAAAAAAAAAAAGGCTCACAGAGAACCTGTGCAGGTGGGGGCATCTGGACAGGGCGTTTGAACTTACTTAACCTTGTTGTTCCTCCAGGGCCAGACTTGACGGGCGAGACCTTCTACTACGTTTAGGCGCTGGTCTCATACTATGGATCGGATGGATGGCCTCCTTCAGTGGAGTGAGACGTTTGCGAGGTCAAAGGCGAGTGAAACGGAAGGTGAAAAGTGCCGTCACTCTTCCAGAGGGAGCCTGGGAGTGTGGAATAGTGGAGGCGGTGCAGTTGCAGGTGCTTCTCGGACACTAAGAATGGGTCGCGGTAAGGGAGCGAGCACGCTGGGCTCGAAAGTTGGTTCAAGTTGAAGGGTGCGGTGACTGGTCGCAAAGAGGTGGGGAAAGGCGGCCGAGGCGGTACTTGTGGGCGAGGGGAGCTGGAGAGCTGGAGAGACAGAGCCCTCTAAATTAACCCCTGATTTTTTAATTTAATTTTACGAAATTAACTTTCCAACCTGAATGACCCACGAGAGTACCTGTTCTCCTTATTATAAGCAGGACCAATGCCAAGCATTTCCGAATAAAAATTACAAGTCTGGGCACGAGAACAGAGAGTACCCCGCGTAGCCCTCCTATTGCTGGATCCCATAGCCTAACTGTATTATCACCTGATGCAGAGGCAACTAGCTTTCCATCTGGCGAGAACACAACTGCGTAGACCCAACCTGAATGACCCTCGAGAACCCCGGATGGCGCTCCTATCCATAGCCTGACTGTTTTATCATCTGATGCAGAGGCAACTAACTTTCCATCTGGCGAGAACACAACTGCACTCTTAACATGTGTCGCCAGATTTCATATATAAGTACCACTCTGAAGTTCCTGCTAAATAGATCCGTTCCAAAAAACAGAATATACTTGCATTCATATCTTCTACCATGAACCTCCTAAAACCTACCTCTTGCAACCTCTGCTACGTTGAAGTGCCTCTTCCTTGGACACATAGCCGCCACACTGCCTAAACTACATAACCTGCATACCCAATACCCCCGATAAATGCTATAGCAGCCGGACTTTTCTATCTCTCGGGGTTTGTTGTTAGGCTCGGGAGGCAGGGTGTTTAAGCATCATGTTGTCCCGTGTGTAAACCCAATCCTTTGAAGGTACGGGAACGGGGCCGCCTCATAGCCTAAGGCTCCCTCCGGGGGAAAGGCGTATAGACTCAAAAGAAAATTAAAATAAATAAATATTACATGTATGGTCAATTTGTGCCAAGCACAGAAGTGACTAGGAAGTTCTAGCTCTGTTCTTACCCAATTACCCAATCTAGCATAGGTTATAGTGATTTATACACGTATCTCAACGGGTTAGAGATCTAGATCACCACTCGGAAATGTTACAGTAAGGTTGGTTACAAGCGGCCAGCACCATACATATATAGGTATGCCTGTGTAGCCATAGGCTATGAGCGGAAGGTTATCAACAAGTCGCATATACACCCTATGAGCACCCAACGCTCGAGCTAGCTCACCTGATACCTAGATTTAGATCTTGCCAGGACGACGATTCTCAAAATGGAAGTAGGAGTAAGTTACCTTACTACTGTTACAGGCTCCACCTCATATCTAAGACTTATTGACTCAAAAAAAACCGGTTACAGCCTATATTACCAAATCTTTATTCTATAACAATTAATATAAGCATAGCTCTCAAATTTGTTGTCAATATATGACTGAAGCTTCACATTTGGGTCCCGGGTCATAGTGTTATTGTGTAGGGTACCGTAGATCATCTAGTCTCTTTCAGTGCATATCTAAGACACACTTCAGTGTCGGAATAAGCAGTGGCCAACTAGAAGCGGTGTGGATCAGGAGAATAGTGACCATAATTAGTCCGTTAATGTATTGATGGTGGTATGTAAATGAACAGCGTAGACAAAGTGGTGAATTTGCTACTTGTTTTACAGTATGATCGGCACCCACTCATATAAACCGACAAACAAACCAAAATAGTTTATGAAGGAAGCAAATGGATTCGGGGAGGCTGCCTTTATCGCTTAACCTGGGTTGGGAGATTTAATTAGCAGCTATAGTGCACTTTTCCATTGACGACATCACATACCGTGATCCATTATCATCATAACTCCACTGACCTCCCTCTCATTTTAACACTTTGGAAGGCGATCTCCTTCCGGCACATAGTCTCCATAGCTGTGGGGTGGTGGCTTGTAGGTCTCCCAGTGCCCTACCCATTGCTTCCTTGCGTCCTCTGCTGAAGGTACTAGTAAGGGTCTGTGGGGCCCGCCTCTAGCCCCACCTCCAGGGGCCTGCGGTGCATCCTCGCTCTTTCCAATGCCTTGCGGATAGTCAAGCACATGACTACCCCTTGGAACCCAATCGTTGTGTATATCTCGGAGTTCCTTCAAATTTTCGCCGTAGTATGCTTCTGACCAATTTTTGAGAGTCCTGTCTGGGAAATTGACATATGAAGCTTTTCCTTCGATTGCATAAGGTTTCAGTTTCTCTTTACACTCATCGAAAAACGTTCCCATTTCCTTCACCAGCCATTTTTCATGCCACCGGACGAGTATATAGACGCAATAGTTACCCTTCCGCCAGGGATATGGTGTATCCTTGGGCTCTTTCTCGCTTATCTTGCCACCCACGTGGATCCAAGTGACTCCGAATGTACCTCTCTCACCAGTGAACTTATCTCTGAATCGTTGGATCCGCTTGCTGATGATTCCAGTGATTTCCCGAATTTTTGCCGCATCGTCGTTCTTGATGACCCAGGAGCTGTATAGAGTGTACGCCCTAGCTGTTGGCAGGGATCTCCGGGTTTCCTCGGACCACTGGGCCCACAATGTCTCATGGAAAAACAGGGTGGATTTCTCGCCAAGAGATCTTCGAATGAGCTGCTGCCTGAACTCTTTGTGCTCAGCTTTGGGCATTTGCTTATTGACCTCTGCTGCGAAACCGTCTTCACTACCATCGTAGTAGGCAATGAATCTTGTTGAGAAAGGCCTAACATCATTCGACCTTTCGAGATCACACTCCCAGGTTGTGTCGATGGTGAGGTAATTGTCCCAAGCCGCGGTATAGAAGGCAACCATCATCTCCTTAAAGTCCTCCAATTTTTCTTTGGTGACATTCCACGTGAGCCTCCCAGCAACAACATTAGGGTCTTTAAGTTTCTCAACTCTGATCTTCAACCGAGTCACAATACCGTAATTACCCCCTCCACACCCCCTGAGTGCCCAGAACAACTTTTTCTCCCTGCTATCAACACTGTGCTCGCCAACGGTAATAGTGTCACCTTTCGCAGTCACTACATCGACTTCAATCAACTGATCCATCCCCATTCCGACACTGCGCGAGAAGGGACCGAACCCGCCCCCAAGAATGAATCCACTAACTCCTACAAGGGGGCATCTGCCACCATTGACAATCAAGCCATCATAGTGTGTGTTACCAATCGCAAGCTCGTGATATGCATCACCCCACAGCGCCCCCCCTGACATGATCATCACTTTCGAGTCACCAGGCCCATCCTCAATGGTTACGGCTTTCATGTTGCAAAGATCGACTAAAATCCCTCCGTCCGCGTTGGAGAACCCTGCATAGGAATGACCGCCGTTCTTGACTGTGATTCGTTCGCCCATCGAGTTGGCGAGCCTGACAGTGGTTGCTACATCCTCGCCGTTCCGAGGTCGGACAACCCATTTGGGTCGGTGATAACGGTATAGGAAATTTGCGGTAGCGACGGAAAGCTCATATTCACGGCTTCCAGAGGTGAATATCGGGACACCGAGTTTCTTTAAGTCTACCTCAATGATTGGGGTAGCCATGATGAGGAGCGGTACGATTCCTGAAACTATTCACTGAGTTTTGTTAGTTAGATATAGTTTCAAGACAGTTGTAACTTCCAAGGTCTGAAGCTTACACTAGAAGTTCTTGGTCAATACCAATCACCAGAGGGGACTGAGTGGCAGCGGGGAGGTTAGCTGTTGTGAGTGGAATCTCTGGTTTTTTATACATAGGTCTCTGGAGTATTCATAAGGAACATGTAGTAGCCGTTTGATTGATGGCTTGACCACCTTGCTCGTAACCTAACTATCCTCAATTGCAAATTGGGAGGATTTCGCTCATCAGAAATGGAGGGTAGATCGTACTGACCCATTCTGCCCATACATCGTCCGCAAAAGCAAATGTAATATAGGGATTCAAAAGAGTTCTGCATTGCAGACTAGCTGACATCTCTATCCCGCGGAAAGAGACGAGGTGCGAATCACCAGTTTTTCTTATTTCCATTCGTAGTATATTGCGATTCGTTATATATTTCGATTCGTAGTATATTTCGATTCATTACAGTATATTTCGATTTGTTGGATACTTCGATTTGTAGGATATTTCGAATATGCATTGATCTACAATCACATGTGGAAAAGCTTGATATCTGATCGCCAGAGGGAGTTATGCAGGAAAGTGGTAGGCTGGCGGTATTTGGTATCGATGACGTGATACGGAGCCCGTGTTTTATAGATGCACATCGGAATTAATTCAGTATCCAGTCTCGCCTGTCTCGAAGCAGACTTTTTTTAATTTTTAGGTCAATGTTCGCATATACAGTAGCTAGTCTGGTAATATAACAAGACAAAACGAAATCCACTGTATAAGACCCAAAATCCTACCGGGCATCGCCAAAACCATACATACTAGCTGGTAACAGGCCTGCATGGGCACAGGGCCTTCTATGATAACCCTGAGCTGGTAGTTTGTCCACCCTCTTTCCTCTCAAGATCTCACATTAATCCCCCCAATTCTCCTGTACCGTCTCTGCCATGGGTTTCGGGCAGGGAATTGTGTGCACCATAACGACCACCTGACTGCCCACGGCCTTATTTTATGCTTGTTTGACAGCCTGAAGGTGTGTGTACAATGTATATCGAGAAAATAATTAGTCTTGTATTTCATAGTCTCAAAAGGAAATGTAACCGAGTTGATAGGGCCTTTTTATTGCGGGCACAACCCAGCACTTAGTGCAAGCTCTTTCTCAACTACCCATAGTTGGAATGTGTTGGAGGAAGTTCAGGGTAATTCAACCACCCTCAAGTGGACTAATCTAGACCAGTGCATCCCTCCTAACAAATCGCCGTCCATTCGTATATCCTTTGGTAGAGCATCACGTGATTTGAAAAGAAAACGAGTAATTAGTAATGGAAGCTACTCGCCATGTACACATCATACTACTACCAGAGACAGCAGGGGTAGTTGTTGGAGTCTCGACCTCGACCGTCCTCTGGTCATTGCATCTTTTTATCCTTTGTATTCCCATTTTTGCTCAACTCATTCCAGGATTGTTCTTTTAAAACTTGGGCGTTGATCTGAATAAAGAGCTGAGCACTATACCCAAGGTGTCCTAGTGTTGGAATGTACTATATCAACTCCAACATATAATTACCTCACAGCATGTGAAAGGCGATCATCACGTGAGTGATGATACCTGAGTGATGTAACATAGCACTCAATCATGTATATAGATAGGTGATGAAGCTCTTTTGAGCTTATCACAGCTTCCATAGCTTCTTAATTACAGAACGCATAACGTCCAGATATATATGATCTAGGTGAAGTGTTCCTTCATTGGCCACATATCTGTACCGCTGCCACTCTGATATAACCATATATTCCAACACCTAGAAGTAAGTCTTGTATACCCAAGTACCGCATCTACTGGCGAACAATGGTTCATGTCGCTTTTTGAGACAAAGGCAGCGCTAACGTAGAAAGGTGTAGTTTGTCCTACGGTACATTGTCAGGTCTCTTGCAATTGAATATCGGTACATGTATACACTGGCTAATAATGTCATCTTCAACAAAAGCAAGAGTTTGACGGGGCCCCAAGTCAAAATCAATCGCTGAACTACCACGCAGTTTAACTCTACCTAAGACTCCAGCTGCTAGGTACAGAATGGGTTGATGAAGATATAGATGTGGTGGAGATTGCTCCTAGGAAAAAAAAGTTGCGGAAGTCATTTACTAAGCTACGTGCTATAACTATGGTTTATGGTACACGCATCAATGCAAAAGGAACTGAAGTACCAGCTGGAATTAGATGTATAGTTGCTGCATGGTGTGGCTTCATCAGTACAAGCAAGATACTATTATCAAAGCTTTTGAACAGACCGGAATATCTTTGTGTCCATCAGATAAAAATGATCACAAACTGCATGTACATGGGATTCCAGATCTTGTAGTAGGCCCATGGCAAATTGAACTCGAGTCAGATGAAGAGTTGGAATATTTTGCTGAACCAGAAGGTTTGCCACCGGGCCTGCAACCAGAGCAGCAACCAGAAGTCTTACTGCAACCGAGTCTACAACTAGAACTACAACCAGGGATTTGCAATTAGATCTAGTAATAGCCCCCCCCCCTTTTGTTTTTCAATAATTCATTATTTTTCTTTTCAATTGTATATTAAATAGAATCTCTTCTTTTTACTACCCTCAGATTCCTGCACTCTATTTTTGTTGTTGAGTTACTTTAGTTCAACGTGTTGTGCACAAGAGACCTGACAATGCACCGTTATAGCTCAAGAGTAAATCGCCATCTTCCAGGACAAAAACTACATCTTTCTACGCTAGCACTGTCTATGTCTCAAAAAGCGATTGTTCGCCAGTAGATGCGGTACTAGTGGTGAGAAATGCTATGCCAATTCCAAATCACTTTGGTTATTCATTTTGTCGGGAGAAACCCCTTTGCATCAGCATATACCCTAATCGATCCATAAGCCGGTGGAACATGTAACAATCCTCCTACAGTACCAGTCAGTGGTGGGCGTCTTTTGATATGGCTTCATTTCATCTAGGTCATGCCATTTTAACCTCCCTCACTAAGGATGTGTCCTATTCGTGTTTACCGAGTTGACCCTCTTGCAGTCCACTTCAGAGTCCATAATTTAAAGACACACTCACGTTCAAGCCCTAGCATAAGGTTTTAAGTGAGCTCTTGCTGGTCAATGTCCTGACGCAGAAAGTGGACTACCTATAGCATAGCAGAAGTGGTATGGCACACCTGGCACACCTCACCCCCCTGATAGTTTGTGGGGTAGCTGTCTATATTCACATAGTGGCCTTACTTAGGTGCGTGGTACCTGATTCTCTACAATCTCTCAAGGTCAAAGGCGGCTTCCAGAAGCCAGTCGATACTTGATTTTTGAAATTACTGAATATCCCTCCGGTAACGGGACCTATAGGCCGCTCACGACAACATCAAGCCTATGGAGGAAGGGTCGCCCTGCTATGCGAACAGTGAATGTATAAATGGTGAAGCTACCCACAGGTTCATGAATACTCATTCTACAGATCTCGGTTGTAGACTGTGGTCGAATCTCTTGCACCATGAAGCTCCTTTCCTTCGTACTTGCTGCATGTGCCGCAAATGCGCACGCTATCTTCCAAGCACGTTGCAGCAATATGCTTATTATCAAAAGGAATTTGCTAACACTCCATACAGAAAGTCTCCGTCAATGGAGTTGACCAAGGACATCTGAAGGGTGTTCGAGCACCAGACTCTGACTACGTAGGAGGTCCATGCCAGGTATTTCTAGAAAGTTCAAGGCACATTCCTAACACTGTGGTCATGATATAGCCCATTCAAGATTTAAATGACAGTTCATTTGCCTGCAACAAGGATATCACTCACCAGGACAGCACCATCATCAACATTCCAGCTGGTGCTAAGGTCGGTGCATGGTGGGGGCATGTCATTGGTGGTGCCCAAAGCTCCAATGACCGAGACAACCCAATTGCTGCCAGTCACAAGGGCCCAATCATTGTTTACCTGTAAGTCCAAACACCTGTCAGTGTGTATCGTGAATATCGTCTAATACACCAGCGGCCAACAGTGCAAAGGTCAGGAATGCTGCAACAACTAGCACCACTGGACTCCAGTGGTTCAAGATTGCCGAAGATGGTTTCAGCAGCAGCAGCTGGGCTGTTGATCGCATGATTTCCGGGGGTGGATGGAACTACTTCACCCTACCGAGTTGCATTGCTCCAGGCAACTACTTGATGAGGGTTGAGTTAATTGCTCTTCACGCAGCGTTCTCTTCTGGCGGTGCACAGTTCTATGTAAGTTGCAACCGGCACCCTTTGATATTCCGGATGCATATGTCTAATAATCTTTTAGATGGAATGCGCCCAAATCAACGTTACCGGCTCTGGTACCAACAGTGGCACCAACTTCGTCAGCTTCCCTGGTGCATACAAGCCTAGCGACCCGTAAGTCCCATCATAGACCAAGGGTTTTGCCATGCAAGCTAATACTATTTTCAATTATCAAGAGGCATCACTCTTAGCATCTACGGGCCCTCCGGTCAACCAGACATGGGAGGAAAACCATATATCATTCCCGGACCTCCAGTCCTCAACTGTGCTCTACAGGCAACGAAACCCCCGTCACTAGCTCTGCCGGCTCGAGCACAACCCCCCCAATTGACGAAACTGAAATTGGTGGCGGGTTCGCTCTCGAGGAGGTAATGGATATACTGAATCAACCAGCTACGCTTCGGGAAGCCAAATGAGTATACTATGGTAAGTGGAATGCGGAAATCACGGGAATGATGTGGCTGGAGGACTTAATGGCTAATGGATTGTACCTAGGTCAGTGTTTGCCATAAGAATGTGCAAGATGATCTGTTAATGTGATGGAAAATGTAAATCTTCCAAGGGTTGTGCGGAGGTTAAATAGGTCAATGTTTCCCTCTGTGGCCTATGTCGATGGTGTGATGTTTTTGTGGGGCATGATTAATACAGACAAAGCTAGGTAGGCACAGGAGGCTGGTGGACTCGGTATAAATATTTGTATTGCACTTTAGGCTCAAATTGTGTACGCCGGACAGTTATTTTCAAGCTCAAGCACTCATGGGAAGTACAGGGGACGAAACTGCAGACAGCAAACCTATTCAGAGCATTGACTCTCATGGGGATATAGTACCTTGTCCACTGCTAAAAACTCGTATGTACTTTACTGCTAGGGCGAGGATAGAGCATGGATAATTACTTGTTTGCATGAAAGTGGCATAATAGATTTATCTACATATTGCTCTTTGGTGGGACGCCAGCTTCTCTTACAATCATTAGTTTGGTTAGCATATAGTCTGGTATCATGATGCCGAGGTAGGCTGAGACGCTGTACTGGTTGGTGACTTTCTCACGGCCTGCAATAATTTGACAGGACCACGGCCCACACTAGCACTAAAATACAGCTCTATACACCACCTCGAAACAAAAAATTCCATGAGGGGAGACTTCACTGAATTTGGGCCTCTCCCTCTCCTCTCTCACCAGACTGGAATAGTGTCATAGTTGTTCGCATTCAGTCAAAAAAATTAATAATACTGCACTCGGTGGTAGCCCTCACACACTCAGTCCGTGATGGTAAAAATAGAAAAAGACCAGTCCATTGCTAGCCAGAACACCCAACAATTGGTCAACCCTTCATGAAGAAATCTCATCCCAGGCTTCAGAAGCTTTGACGCACCCGACTCCTGTCGGCTCTTCCCAAGTGCGTATCCTCCTCATAGCTTAAATACTCCTCACAGCCAATCCAACATCATGCAGATACATGCCCACTCTTCATTATCATTTCCGCTTCTTTGAAATTTGGTGTACACTCAGAATACCTCGGCACCCAGGTCATCCTCATGTCATACAGTATATTACCCTGTGTGTAAGCGGCGACCTTCGGGATGAAGCACTTGGTGACCCAGTGTGTTTGTTTGCATCGTCGACAAATCTTGGGTATGGCTTCGCACATCCAATGCAATGGGCCCAGGAAATATACAGTTGAACTATTTCCGGTGGCAGCGGGATACGTGGGGGCCCGGGAAGTCGAGAACCCCGGAGCAACAAGTGGATGGGTATGTCTTCAGGTGCGGGCAATAGAAATAGATAGGCTCGACGGTTTGTTTTCTAGTCTGAGTTGGTAAGTCGTTCTGGGTTGTCTACTAGTAGGTCCGAAGGGTTAAATATTCGGACCCAGACTGAAAAGTGTTGATAACACTAGTCTCGTGATAATGCAGAGGAAATGGTTCACACAATTATATATATATATCACGATGCCATTACATGTAGCCTCTATACGAGGGGTTAGTGCAACCAGGCTATACATGTAGTTATATATTAAGCAGGTTGATTTCTAGCACAGCAGAGATGTTCATGACGTAGTCAGCGGATCCAGACAGTAGTGCACTGCATTTGGGTATCTGATATCGCTATACCGAGCCAACCAGACTAATATCGCTACTGATATCCATCCCCAACTCACACACCAGTCTGTGTACGTAATCATATGTGCAGTTGCCTTGCATCGATCAGCCAGGTATCCAGAAAAGACAAAGTGAGCTGAGAAGCCTATATACAACCGGAATCGAAGTCTCCAAACCCGTGCATGCGGAACAAATGACACTGCGGCAACCTCTAATAACAGAGTGCATTTATTAATATATAGTGCTGCAGACGAAAATTACATTCCATACTGGTCGTTTTCCTACGGACGGATAGAGTTAGGGCCTTGAAAGCGGAGTTGTACCGTACTTCGTAATAGTATCATGGAGTCAGGCTCTTGATTTACAGCATGAAATTTATTATATATATCAGCCCGGTTGGCGCAATGGTAGCGCGTCGCCCTCCTAAGGCGAAGGCTGCGGGTTCGATCCCCGTGCTGGGTGCTCTGATTCTTTTTTTTCAAATTCGCTTTTGGTCAGTGACGTAGATATCACCGCCGCCAATGGTATGATCCAGCAAGCAATAAGGCATCCTACCTATATCAGGGCAAGTAATAAAATCTCTAAAACCGGTTCCTTTCCCAAGACCCACTGCTGTGCGGCCAAGAAAGCTTGTTTTTTTTACCTGGAAGCCAATCCAATGTGACACTTGTAGTGCATTACATCATTTCAGTTGTTGATGTTCCTGTTTTTGTCGTGAGTAGGAATGAGATAAATAGGATGTATACAACATGTTCTATCTGGACGAGCGAGCAGAGCGGCATAGTACGACCGGAACACAGTGAGAAAATTAGGAACTTAATTTTGAGCACCAGGTACAGTTGTAGAAGAAAAGATGCTATCTGGGCATCGTCACCACGGCAACCCTACCACTACTACAAAACATTCGCATCATCACCACGGCAACTCTACCAATACTACAAAACATTCGCATCATCATCCACTGGCCCGATACGACCGGCGATGGTACAATACCCGTCCAACGATTGGTGAGTGGATTCGAGGAACATGGGTATGTACATGATATACATCAGTTCCAAAGCCGAATATATATATAGGCTAACATAATGAAGCTCGATATTGTCTGGATGGCTATGATGGGAGCAGTAGGGCTCGGAGTTTACATGGCACCCCCTGCTCCAACCCGGTCCTTCCCTGTGCAGTTTGTTGATGGGGAAGTAGTATATCCTGAATTCGCGTACCCAATGCGCAAGAATGTAAGATTGCAATTAAGATCTAAAATATTTTATTCTAACATGTACATTGTCTAGATCATTCCCATCTACGCTGCCGCATTACTCGCCTCCCTCATCCCATTTTTCTTTTACTTTCTCTTCCAGATCCGAGTACGCAGCTTTTGGGATCTCAATGCTGCGATACTAGGGACTCTTTACAGCTTAATCAACGGTGCTGTCTTTCAAGTCTTCCTTAAATGGCTCATTGGAGGCCTCCGACCACACTTCCTTGCCGTTTGCAAGCCAAATCTCCCAAGTAGTGGAATGGAAACGGGAAATGGCTTTAGGCAGATTATGTATACTCGCACTATTTGCACTGGTGATGAGAAAGTATTATAAACATTAATGAAACGCATGTAGCCGTTGCTAACTGTGGATAGGAAATAAACGACGCCCTCGAATCCTTCCCCTCAGGCCACTCCACAGCCGCGTTTGCCGGCTTCGTCTTCCTATTCCTCTACTTCAACGCTAAACTCAAGACATGGTCCAACTACCACCCCGCAATGTGGAAACAAACCGTGACCTTTGCCCCCTTGCTGGGTGCGGTGTTGATTGCAGGGAGTCTGACGATTGACGAGTACCATAATTGGTATGATTGTGTCGGTGGTGCGTTGATTGGGACGATGATGGCTTTTGGGAGTTTTAGGAGTGTGTATGCTGCGTAAGTACTAGTGATAACCCTTTGAAAAATTTTGCTGACGGGGGGTTTTGTTTAGGATTTGGGATTATCGGATCAACCATATCCCCCTGCCACGAGGTACTAGTACGTTGGGATTTGATCCCGTAGTTCAGCAGGAGGAGATGGCAACATTTGGGAATGCGGTTGCCACGAGGAAAGCTGGGTGGGGTGTCGTGGGTGTGAGGGCGGCTCCTGGGAGTGCTGGCGGCCCAGGTGTTGGGGTATAGGTTTATTACAAACATTTGATGGTATTGGTGTTTGTGAGTAGTCTACATACCCTAATATTTATTTATTTATGTATTTATTAGTTCACCCATCTCTTCCAGCGGGGATTGTCGGCAGCATTTCTGTTTTGTCTCTTGTCCTTTTGCTGGGTCAATGCTCGTATCTGGCTTCTGGCCGCGGGGGGGAATTTGTAGGTACGGTACATGTAGCATGCTCTCTTACATCTCAAGTAGGTCTTCGGTTCGAGTTTGCCAGATATGCAATTCCGCTACTTAATATATTTCTTCTTGAGAATGAGTTATGTACTACAAAAGAAGACCCTAGAGCCAAGTGCAGCTTGTGGCATCCGATTCAGCTCAGGATGTAGGTAGGTACTGTAGCCCGAGGGTCATGATTTGATTGCCGTGACCAGTTGCAGAGTTGCTGGTACTCATAGATACGCCCACCCTGCGCACTATCCATCCCTGCCTCGCAGCTGCAAAACGATACCCTGCAAGAACTATACGCCCTATTGTTGTGCCATCCCATCGTTGATCAGCTGCATCTGCTCGTCCACACCGCGCGGATATGCAGTGGAGCATCAATACCTACCCGCCTGCGGCTAACGACTACCTGAGCTTCGAATCGATTCCGAGCGCTGGGGGCACCACGGACGAATACTAGGATGGCCTCTGCTCTACAGTGCATCTTGGTTGCTGGAGAAAGGAGCTCGAGTGCACATTTCCATTCCCCCCGCCCCCGGCGAAGCAGGAGAGGCAGTCGTACGCAGCGCCTATTATGGATGTCATTTTTGGGCATGGCCCTCGCCTACGGCGTGCTTTTCGGGGAGGCTTCCGCGGCGGGGTGGAGACGTCCGCGGCGGGATGGACAGCCGTATACAAAGGCGAGAATAAGAGAACTTCGGTACTTGGCCTCTCTGGGACACTGTCGGAGAGCTGGAGGCAGCTGTGAGGGGATCTCTCTGGCTGTGCTAACCTCTCCTCCCCCCCAGCGAAGAAGTCCGCGCAATGTTCCATCACGGCTGGGACAATTACATGCTGCACGCTTTCCCCGCTGACGAGGTTACTCCCCCTCCCGCCCCCCTTCCCGCCACCCCCACTCCCAACTCACTCGCATACAGATCAAACCCCTCACCTGTCTCCCACAATACCGCGCCTCTCCCTCGCAGCCGACAAACCTCGGCCTGAACGACATTCTCGGAAACTACTCCCTTACCCTCATCGACACGCTCTCCACTCTCGCCATCTTTGCCGCTTCCTCTCACGACGATAAACTCCGCTTTTGGCGCGGAGTGGAGGAATTGCGTGTGCGTTTCTACCCCAACGAAACCCTCCCACGGAAAAGTGGGAAAAGGCGGCGCCGGGGGAGGGGAGTTGGGTTCGATTTAGATGTGCGTGTACAAGTCTTTGAATCAACCATCCGCGTATTAGGCGGGTTATTATCCGCGCACCTCTTTGCCACAGGCGAATTCGGCGGCCACCTCCTCCCCCCCCCAGCAACACTACAACTCACCCCAGGCGAGATATCTACCAGAAAATGGGAGTGGTTTGGGCAGAGTGGTGAGGCGGTGAGAACTAGAGGAGAGTTTGCTTATGATGGGTGGTTACTTGATTTAGCATATGATCTTGGAGAGAGGTTACTCCCTGCGTTTGAGGTAGGCCAGGCGGGAGCGCATGGGGTGCCGTGGCCCAGGGTTAATCTGAGGTGGGGGGTGCAGAATGTCCACTCGCGGGGTGCGGGAGTGGAGAGGGGGAAGGGGGGGTATACATATTCCCGAGAGGGGGCGTATTACAATTTATCTGATTTTTACTACCCTCCCTCGCCACAGGAGGAGTATATTATGATGAAAGAGGGACCAAGCGCCGAGCCCCCCGACACCCTCCCCACAACCTGCCCCGCCGGCGCAGCCACCCTCCTCCTCGAATTCACTCTCCTCTCTCGTCTCACCTCCGACGGCCGCTTTGAGGAAGTTTCCAAACGCGC
>Ga0307514_10001962_pt1 | contig 22445 bp, 21 predicted proteins | sample 16_EM_MG_FD_203088 | JGI IMG/M metagenome (GOLD analysis project Ga0307514, IMG submission 203088) | Populus trichocarpa ectomycorrhiza microbial communities from riparian zone in the Pacific Northwest, United States - 16_EM | ecosystem: Host-associated > Plants > Roots > Unclassified | place...
GACTTGCTCTCGCGACCTCTCCGCTCCAATTCTAGCTTTTTCTGTGTGACCGTCTCCTCCCAGGCTTCGTTGTCCAGCCTGACTCTGTCGTCCTGATGTTTGGGTGGTGCGATCTCGATGGATGAGGATATATGTAAAGATATTGTGTTGCGTAGATGAATTTCGAGTGGATAACGAAGGGCGGAAGGATCGTGAAGGTAGCGGTGAGAGTCGCGCGTGAGGGCGCCTCGTCGATCCTTCCGCTCGGTACAAAGAGTCCAAGTGACTAACCTTCACCGACCACGAGCGCTCACCGACGCGGCGTGTGCCGTACCCGACCAAAGCCCACCCGTCTCAGTTGGTTATTGAGGCAGGAGCCACCCAAGCTTGTTCAGGGTTTGTCTACGAGTTTCATATGGTTCCCTTTTTGATGGCTCATTTCCTGCACAGACTACGTGATACGAGAAGTAGCGTCCCCCACCAAAGGCGGAATCGACCCTAGGATCCTTTCGGACTTGATAGAAGCTTCCTAGCTGTGTAAGTAGAAGGGTACGTATTTTGAGAAGAAAATCGTAAAAGGTCTTGCGGTGGATGCCGTTACTTTCCATACGATCTCCAGGGTTATGGAATCACCGCTACCGCAAACCCGACAAACTTCGGCTTGGTGGGTCACAGCAATTTGTAGATGGGACGTGAGTAAGTGAGGAAGCGAAGATGGAAGCAACCTTCTGCTTTCGCCCAACAGAAGTAAGAGGCTTGAGGAATTATTTGAGGGCTATACTAGAGTTTAGGTGTGGCCGATTCGGTAGAATTTGTTGCCGTAGCACCACTCGAATTTTGAGCGTTGTTGCGACAACACAACGCGATCATGTGACCTCGTTAAACATTCCTCAGAAATTGCGCGCCACGCGAAGGACTGCTCTTCTGTAATCACCGACAATCCTTCCCATACGGTCAACCCTCCCCAGGCGAGGCACTCCGAAGCAACCCCTACCTTCTTTGCTTTCCCCCTTGACCACTCGTGAATCCTAACGATGTTGACAGACGCGGGGAATGCGTCCACGTCAATCGCGACGAGCCACCGACTGCTGTACCGTGGTGCGCTGGAACTCCCGGACTCGTACATGGTTCTCGATGGCCTGAGCTTCACTCTCGCTCTTGATTCTGCTCCTGGAGAACGAGGGAACCTGACAGTGACATCGACTCCGAGTGGGAAATCTAAGTTGGACCTGCTGGAAAACCCGTTGGCGTTGGCGCTTGAGAGTATGCGGGGAAGGCCGACGCTACAGTTTTTAGGGACGACGAAGATCGCGGATGTGCATGTGGATGGATCGTTCAATGCGAGTGTGTAAGTCGCCTTCTCCAACCTCTTCCCCTTCCACCACATATCCACCGTAGTTCTGGCAGATGGACGGACGAAAGCACCGGTAGCTAATTCGTTCGCTCCTATCACATTATAGGTACATCCACCCACTATCTACACTAACTCACCTCTTCTTCGACGACCTCCTCTGCTCATCTCCGGCCAACGTCGAGAGTGGCCGAACAGAATATGGCATCCGCATTGGACTCGGAGATCAGGGTTCGTCATAGTTCGTTTCCTTATTTGCGAGCCTGGTTCAAGTGGAGATCCGCTCCCCTTACTCAAGGAAATCATAATAGATGCTCAAGGATCGTCAGAAATCTTGATCTACGGTCATCTGCCCTCCACACAAACTGAACCGCAAGCCCAAGTGCTTCCTACTTCTACGAGATCCTCTACCACACCTCCGGAGCTATCATTGGTCGCAAGAAGGATCGTGCCTATGCCTATCATCCCGCCACCGGTAATGAGACTTCCCCGGCCCGACGACCCCACACCACGGAAACCTCCATTGGTGATCTTCGGGAAGAGAACGGGACAATCACAGAGAACGTCAATTTCCAAGATTAAAGACCCGGAACCGGAGGATCCTTCCATCAGGCGAGGAAAGGAGACAATGAAAAGTCTCCCGAGAACCGGTAGTGCAAAAAGTCTCGGAAGGAGCGCAAGCTTCCGGGTTCCCGACGACGTGTTCGGCTCCACCTCGAACGTCACCTCGACCTTGTCCGCAAAGGGCAAAGGAAAAGGAAAGATCGAGGGTCTTAGCAGTGAACAATTCGAAACGCTCAACAAAGTGGTGAGCGTGGTCGCGCCACACTCGTCTTTTGTTCTCGAGACACGCTAATGCATTGTCGACGGTCATTACGATATAGGAGGTGAAAAAGTCTGCAGTGAAGTTCTTATCAAAGTACGGAATCACAAAGGACGACCCAGACTTTAAGGACGTCTTCGGTTTTGTGTACCGTGGCGCATCATTTGCTCTGGTAAGTCGATGGCGTCCTTTACATCTTTTGTTGTGGACCCTGGAACGCGTTTCACGCGTGTGAGCTGGGTGCTGATTCCTTTGGTCTTGCAACAGAGGACGTGTATGGGATCAGAAATCATCAGTACGAATCTAATCGACAAATGCGCTGATATGCACGCGCGGATGTACGTCCGGGGTGATGGCAGCGTCGTGAAATGACGCACGCTAGACGAACTCGTATGTATGTGTCTGATATTTTGCCCCCCGACGAGTTTGTTTCTCGGGAAACAACACTTTATTTCATCTGTATCAACTACCACCGGTCTTGCTACAAAGCGTCAATTCAGACATGGATACAACGGGGAGGGACCCGAGGTTGAGGAGAACGGAAAAGGTCGGTTCGTCGAAAAGGAACCCGCTCGTTATGTCCATCTTCAGCTTAGGGCAGCGATCTCCCACTCTTGATCGCATCCGTGATGGAAGACTTCATTGCGCCAGCCAAGGAGAGGGCATAGATCGCCTCGTAACATTCCTTTTTCTGTTGGTAGTAGGGAAATTAGGGGGATCTATGAGGATAAGTATGAGGAAAAAGCACGGACAGAGAAAGTTCTTTTGACAGTTGGTCGGCTTGCCAAAAGATCGACATAAGCAGTGTACTTGGGGGAGACGTCGTCCCTTTTGAAACCTCTGTGTTCGACGAGGATCCAATCTCTGATGGCCCAGCCGGTGATGGAGAGATCGACAATACTAAATTCCTCTCCGAAGAAGTAGGGCCCGCGGATCTGGTCGGCATAGCACTGGAGATATTTGATCCATTCGTTCAGAGCGGAGGCCTGAAGCTCAGGGGTCTGTGCGTGGAAGAGGCGGAAATAGCCAGGGACGATGAACTTGTTGATAAAATCGATCCAGATCCTTCCCTGAGCGGCCTTGTAGGGGTCGGTCGGTATCAGGCGGGGTTCGTGTTGGGGGTAAGCACCTTCGAGGAACTCGACGATGACTTGCGAGTCGTGCAGGGGTCTATCCTGGTGGGTGATAGCGGGGATTAGACCTTTGGGATTGAGAGCTATATATCGGTCGTGCGTAAGTGAGCAAAAAGGGACCGACGGGGTCAGCTGAGGGTTTCCTTTTCGCGGTCAGGGATCACCCACCCAACAAGGTCGGAGTCTTATTGAACGGATTAGTCTCAACGTATTTGTACGGGATTCCGCGTTCCTCGAGAGCTAGCCAACATTTCTGCGTGAACGGGCAGAACTTTTCAAGAGCAGAGAGAGTGAGTGTCAAGGTAGATCAAAGCGGGCGGGGATGCTCCTCACCCAACCGCCGTACAAGACGAGTTCGCAGTCGGCTTGGTGGTTTCTGACGGTTTCTCCGGCCAAACCTGTGGCTTGAGGGTGAAGTTGGAGGATGTGGGATGCCATGGGTTGACGGTAGACAGTGGGGCTGTTCTGAAGGGGTTTTAGACTGATTATCCGTTTGCTTACTGAGCATCCCTCCGTCTTGGTTAGATCATCAGCCACTCACAACGCACTCTATCCTTCATCCTTTCCTCCATCCCCGTCCCCCGCCCCCCCGCTGCCCAGGTCACATCGGCATCGGTTCTGTTTGGAAAGGATCAGAATGCAAGCCTGTCGTCGTCGGAAGTATGTAATTCTACCGAACACGTGCAAGGACCCGGAGGCAACTTCAAGTTTAAATATCAAATCGACCGTTGCTTGATATCTTGATTCTCAACCACAACCATCTTCCTCCGCTCTCCCCCTCAAGTCGGCATATTCTCTTTTTCTTCTCTTTTACCCTTACATATATCGTATATTCCCCTTAAAATGACCAACCTCTCCAACTTCGTTTCTTCCGACGTCCTCTCTTCCCCCGTCTCCGAGGCTTCTCCCTGGTCTACCTCCCAAGACGCACTCTTCTCAACCTATTCCCAGTCGGATTATTCCCTTCCTACAACTCCCCTTCCCACCTCCGTCCCTGACTCGCCCGCCATGCAGCTCAAGTCGCGTCTCTCCCCAGACAGTTCTTCCGACGGTGAACATCTTTGCATGCCCACCCATCAACTCTTCGATCTTCCCGCGACCCCGCTAACCGGTCGTTCCCCATCTCCTTCCTTGGGCGGCCTGCAACAGTCCTTCTCCGGAGGTGTTCAGCGCCAGGGCTCCTTCACAACAACCGGCACTCGAAAACCAAGGGAACGCATGAGCACCAAAGACTTTGTCCCGCCCGACGTCTCCGGTCTCAGCAAACGCGAGGCACGTCTCGTAAAGAATCGTGCGGCTGCTTTCCTTAGCCGTCAAAGGAAACGAGAAGAATTTGAGCACATGGAAGTGTACGTTTTCATTTCTTTTTACATAATTATGAATCTAATCTCCACGCTCCAGCCGAGTCGCGGAACTGGAACAAGAGAACGCTCGCCTCCTTGCCCTCACTCGCGGAGAGGACTCGCCCGCACTCTCCGAGATTGAGCAGCTCAGGGCCCGTCTCGCTGCCGCGGAACAACGCACGCAGCAATTGAATGATCAGTTGAAGCAAGCAGAACTGGAGACCCCCGCAGTAAAGATCGAGTCTACAGAACCCGAGCTTCCTCCCCCTGTCTCTCGTTCTCCCTCTCCACACACGAACAAATCCGGTACGGGGCTTGGTTTGATGGTAAGCATTTTTTTTGCACCGGTGTTCCTATTCTTCGGCAATTCCCATCCAAACTCTATTTCCTGGGGTCTTGCCTCCTGGGGTCCTATCTCCGTTTACCGAGTCTCCCGTCAGTTTCACATTTGCTGACGCCCACTTCCAAACCAAGGTTCTTCTCTGCGCCCTCCCGTCCCTTTTGTCCGTCCCCACCCAATCCAATGTTCCCTCCAGGTTTTCGCTCCCCCTCTCCGATCAATCCTTGACTTCCCTGAGTACCTACAGTTCCTTCGACTTCAACTCGTTGATCTCTGGAGACCAACACGACTGGTCGATGGCCGACTCGATGGACTTGGACTTTGACATGGCAAACGATGGTACTGTACCACTCCCTGTCTCCGCCGCGATCAACGGTGGAAAACTCGAATTTGGAGACCAACCATTGGATATCTCTTTTGATGCCATCTCATCAGAGGACGGAAAGATTCGTGTTCGCATTCATCCCCCTACAACAGGGTCATCTAGCTCCATCTCTTCTCTCCCCTCGACGCCCGGGTCCCTTTCTCCCGTTCACAACTACATCAAGTCGGAACCGGAAGATCCGTTCCTGGGCGTCGGCGGGTTCGATTATGGGAATGATCTCAGCCTCGATCAGGACGTGTCAGGGTCTAGGAAACGAATCAGGATCGCCTTGAAGAACATGCCAGGAGATGGCAGTGAGGGTGGCGAATGGGAAGTCGAAGTGTGCTGATGCCACCGCTCTTTATCACATACCGGCTAGGAGACCGGTAGGTGATGGTTATGGTTTTTTTTTTCGTTTCGATTATAATCTCTGTCACCCATACCCTTGTACGCAAGGTGTATCTGACCCTTTCTTCGTATGCTCTCGGTTTACCAGTTTTTCCCCCTTGATGGTCCCGTCTATTATGCCAGACCCAACCACCATACATACAACACACGAATCCGCTGTCCGTTCTTTCAGCTGACCACAGTCACTCGCTCCATCTCACCCCCGCTTTGTCGTGTTGCCCCTCTATCGTACCTTACATTTGCTGTCACCTGCACCTCCCTTGTTTAGTGTTCTAATAGCCCTTGGATGACTTTTTGCGATTTTCGTGTAAAAAACAAAAACCAATATTCATGGCGTATATAGTATTTGGGCTGGCGTTGTCTTACTCTCTTCTTTTGTCTCTTTCGTCTCACTCGCTCTCTGATCTCACTGCACCCCAACTACACTAAAAATCATGACCTACTATAGATATACGGACGCGCTGTCTTTTGCATGCTTTCTTCATCTCTCTACATTCCTCGTTTCGTCCCCCTTCTATTGGCATTCATATCATTTCCGCGCTTTTCAAGTGGGGCATAATCCGACTTCATCTTTTGTATTGACCTACAAACCTCCCCTCTCTTCCGTATATAAAAACATACAGTCCTCGTGGACATCTATCGAGCGATCGCATATCCGCACCCCGCGCGCGCGGACTGCGGGGAAGTACTATATCTTGAAATCCATCCGGCGTGGGAACCAGGGCTGGGTGTTAGTGCGCAGTTTGTAGCTACGGACGTTTTTTGGGGGGGGAGGGGATTATGTAGAACCAAACGAGTATAGGGCTACAACTTTTCGTAAAGATTGCATCATCCCCGTTGCATTGGCCAAGGGAGGAAAGCTGAAAGAGAGCCCACCCCATGGCGTGAAATCACGGTCAAAACAGGCTCTTTGATCTTTTGACCCTCCTTTGAAATTTCCCCCGCTTATTCACCGAGTCGTCCCTCGAGTTCAATAGAGTCCAAAAAAACGAGGTCGGGGGGGGGGCGTGTGTGAGTAAGTACCCCCTCGAGTCGAGTCTCGTGAACCGTACCGCAATGAGGATAACGACGACGCGGATACTACAGCCAATAACAACTCATGGGGCATACTATGATTGCTGTATCCACACTGCTTACGGCTCTTACGAAAAACCACCTTCATAAGATTGCGGGGGTAGGGTAGGACGACAACGACGGCCACTAGAAACAAGTGATCGGTCGTCAGCCGTAAACCTGATACACAATTCAACAATTCATTTCGAGTGGCGTAAGCAATTCATTCATAACATACCTTCCCCCCTCGTTCCCCCTCCGCCGGAGAACGTGTTCGTGCCTTTTTTTATCCTCGTTATTTGTTCCCCCAATGGACAGTTACTTATGTGAGTGGTGGAGCAGGGTGTATATATATACTTACTTACTAAAGGCTAATCGAGTTTGAGCCTTTTCCGAGCTGCGACGGTCCAAGATCGTGCCGCGGCGGGAGGGAGGGGTTGATTTGGATCGCCGACGATCCTATCTATGTGCCAGGCTAAGCAACCCAACCCAGAGGCCCGAAAAATAATCAATAGGCATCCCTGAAGATCTGGATGAAATGAATGATGACACCAAGATACGTCAACAGAGTTCCCCACGTTCCATCCCTCCGCATGATCGGGGTTCTGGATGGCATCAGACCTTTCAGACCTCTCCCAGGTTCCTTGTCAGTCACGTCCAGGAAGGAGAGAAGGGAACTTAGCGTGGAGAACCCCCGCAGCATCCACTACAACTTACACACAACCCACGATACGTGAAATGGAATTTTGCGTTCATTTCCCCGTTGTCATCTCCCCATTGTTCAATTTGGAGCATGGTGCCCGTCAACGCGCGTCTAGACGACACGCAAAAAAAAACCTTCTCAACGTCTAATACCGCCACAACCCAAACTTTGGGCAGAACGAGGCAGACGGCGTCCCCAACCTACCAAACAAACAAAAGAGATACTCATATCATGCCGTAAAAGGGGGGTTCATATCTCATTGCATTGTTCTCCTCGAGGTTTCCCTTGGAGGGTTTCGTTTTCTAGACCAAGGCGTGTTGATGACAAGGGGGGGGGGGTGAAATGAGTTCCCTGGTGCTCCGAACCGGGGCGACATCGAGAACTGGGCAGGTGTAGCTTATCATTGTGTCCAGTATACAACAAGCAACGTGCACCATCAGCCGGTGCTGGAGACGTTACTGCGGTGATTTCCTGATCACGGAACTTGTGCGTCGTGTGGTAAGATGCCCACAGAAATTAACGTGTCAAGAGTCGAAGAGAACCCTTTCACATTAACCGTCACGATAAGCAGTAAACGGACACGAGCCTTTTGAAGGCGAGCCAGGTCCGTGTCCCAGTCACGAGCCACGAGGGTGCAACGGGGGAAATACATCATAGCCTTTAAGTCACCATCACCAAGGCGAAGGGGGGAAGGGCGGGTATATGCTCCGATTTGTTGAAAATCGCGAGGCGGTATCCAATGAGAAGAGACCAGAAGCCCTTCATGCGTAATACTGCCTGCGGTACTTGTAACAACGGAACCCATTCGTTGGTGGCAAGATAGCCGAGAAGGTTCCTTTTCGTAAAAAAAAGTCCTGCCATAGTCCTAGGATCCAAGATACACCATGCCACCACCCCACGAGGTAACCGTACGGCCCCACATATCAACTTTCCACGTGCGGCTGGTCGGGTGTGCGGGGGAGGGCGAACAGGAAAAATACAGGGTGCGGTGATGCGGGCTCGGTGAATGTGAAGACACACCCTTCCGGCGCCTTTTGTGACTGTTGGGAGTGGAGACGTGACAGGACGAATGGAGTTCGCATCATCCAATGATTGGGTGAGATCGGGTGGCCTGATCGGCCCGCACCCTCTTATGGACCTGGAGGGTGGCCTTACAAGACGGAGATGACCGCCACGAGCTCCGGCGCGGGAACGTTGAAAATGCCTGTTTTTTGAATTCTTTGCGTAATAGAATGGGCGAGGGGGATGACGATAGTCTAGGCGGCGTCAGGGTAAACCTGTCCCAAAGTCCAGACCTGGACTAACCGTTTCGTTTCAGATACGAGTGAGAAGAGGATCCGAGGTGAGACTCCCTGAGAGGGTTGCACCATCCAGGTGAAGCGAGCAGAGCGAGGAGCTGAAACGGGGAGAGGAGAGTCGCCCGTCCAGAAGTCCCCCGAAGAAATAAAGGGGTCCCTTTCAGCTCTTTGAGAAACTAGGCCCGAGCAGATCCGAGCAGTGTCAAAGGGCAGTCATCAGTTCTTAACATTGACCGTCACGTGATGACGCGTCGCCATTATTTGCGCCTATCGGGACGAATAACGGGAAGTTCAACGGTCAAAGAGTCAGCGATGCGGGTTCTGAAGATTTGTGCCGTATAAGGCTACGAAAGTGAGTGTTTCTCCTTACCATTCAAACCTTGGCAGCTATAAGATGACTGGGGTTAGTCAAGGAGGTCTCACCCACCGTTCAGCGTTCAACAGCTCGTTTCCCTTTCCTGACCCTTACGCTCGAATTCCACGTCACCGGTGGAAGGATCGACAGATACCTTCCGCATACATACCTTCCTTTGCAAATAAGCAACACGATCTCCAACATGATGAACATCCAGCAAGATACCCTCTTGAAATTTTTGATTGCTGTCCTCTTGGCCACCGTGACATCGGGTCAGTAATCGAATCAGGCGATCCAGAGGAGGTACTTACATGAGGGTTTCTTTGCCATCTTCTAGCACTACCAACAAATACCGGGCTACTTCAGAACTCAGGAGTCCATCTCGGGTGCAGCGAAGACTGCAACGGGTACAACCAAGTGGTACGTCATCGCATCTCGACTTGGTTGTCTGGAGGGGCTCACCTGTCTCACAGCTGGAGACTAACGGTAATAGCACTGGGACGGGGTACAGCTCTAACGCGAGTAGTACCTTGTCCGTCAACACCGGCATGGGATTCATGGTGATGTTCCTCTGGACGCTGCTCAGTTTGTTGTGAACCCCCGATGTGCGTCGCGGGACTGTATGACTGTAGCCACTAGCTCTAAGTTATTAGCATCTGTGATGCTCTTGTAATCGTATCTGGAAATAACCAGAGACGTTGTTGTAACTTACCACCTTGTGCGATGATGTGGCGAGATCCAACTAAGTCGGGTCTGAGGATGTGGCACCAGTAGACGCTCGGATCAATTACCCCGGAATGTTCATTTAGATGTGATCCGCTCGTTCAGGCGGACTGGAGTCCTGGGTGGTCTCCCTCCGCCTTTCTTCCTCCCAATTACAAGTAACGACTAGACGACCCCCCGTCCTCATGCGTCTTTGGCTTCCCATCCGTGGCACTGTGGTCGTAAAGCCGTTACACAGGCACAGGACTTTGTCAATTGTCACTGCGAGTCTCTTGCTGACAGAATTCCTGTTCTTCCTCCTCGTCGCACTTTCGCTGCCAATCATAAAACCAATATATATTCTGGGCGTGAACGCGCATGCCCAGGCTGGACAACCCGTTACATCCGTCGCTACCAGGTTGAGGTTTGGAGTGTGGGGAGTGTGCGCCCACAGGTGAGTTGAGCTTCGCCACCCTGGTTCGAAGCGATTAGTAGGATTTGACTCAACCCCTGCGTGCTTTCCCCCGTACACGCGTCTGCGCTGTAGTGCTTTTAGCAGCGGTGGATTTGTGGATCCAGATGGTCTTTGCTATGGACCTTCAGCAGGCTACAAGATCCCCGATTCTATATTGAATGTAACTGGATACCCAGCACCGGCCAAGGCAGTCCTTGAAGGCTTGACGGTCCTCCTCGTCCTTCACCCCGTCGTTGCAGGACTCTCATTCGCCGGGGCTATCACGTCGTTGTTTCTCAGCTCTCGCGCGATGCACATCATCTCCTTAATCTTCACTATCATCAACACTTTCCTGAGCTCGATTGTCCTAGCCGCAGACATTGCTATCATTGTCATCGCGAGAGACCGAGTTCCAGGGTTAACTGGGGGAAACTTCGATATTGAGTGGGGGAACGCTGTGTGGATGGCGCTCGTCGGGGTCGTGTTGTCGTGGTTGGGAATAATACTCCTTTCTATCCCCGTTTGCGGATGCTGTGGTGTTAGAGATATGTACAATGCCTGGGAAGCAAGGCAATTCAAGGGCAGAGGTTCTGCATTACAAATGTCGGAGAGGTAAGTCATACGCCACTTCGCTAACGGACTTGACCTGACGGAGTACAGTCGTAGGTGATGCGTTTGAGAAATTGTTTCTACTAGGGGTTAATGGCCTATAGTTGACATACCATCTTTACGACTGGATTCCCACTGTAGGTATAGCGCGTTGCTGTGATTTATTTGTAGTTAGCAGCATGTTGTTCTAAGTCTAAAGGTCTGAGGTGGATCCGGCGTTCAACGTGACATCGGATGATCGGTAGCGTGACCCCTGCAGTTTCCTTTCTCACCCTTTCCTTCCATGGCGCTGATTGAAGTCAGTCCGACAATTTTCTATCTCGTATCTACTTGTCTTGGGTCCTAACCGACAGCGTGGTTTCCCCATCGTAGGTGATTGCTAATGACCGTCTTGGACGCAAGGGTACGTCACGCTACTTTTTTTTTTCGACGTCGGACCACAACTCAGATCGCTTTCAAGTCCGAGTAAAATGCAGCCCCGATGACACAGTCGGCGACCTCAAGAAACTCATCGCTGCTCAGACCGGTACAAACGCGTCAAAGATCATCTTGAAGAAATGGTACGCAAACAAAAAAAACGTTAACCTTTGCCCGATATCCACATCGCCTTCTGACTTGCTCGTTGGAGGTATACTGAATATAAGGATCACATCACCCTAGGTGATTACGAGATTCACGACGGAATGAGTTTGGAGATGTACTAGGTCCTCGGTCGAAACTCGCACCGACTGAAAGAATCGTTCCGAGAACCCGTGTTGTCTTCTCGAATCGGCTGAACGTTTGTACTTACAATTTTGTACCATGGCATCAATGAATTTCTTTCTATCAACAGGAAAAGACCACAAAAAGACCGCTTTCCGTCGGTCCCCAGATCTCCACAGGTCTACTGTTCCGTGATTTATATTTATATCTTCAAGGCCTTGAGGATCCTCATCACCGGGACTGGGCAGTCTGTTCACTGACAGAATTACCCCATGAACGTTTATGCCGCGCGACGGGGCGGCGGAAGCACAGAATGAGCTCATTTGGGACGTAGTGCAAGCCACTTCTCTTTTCTCTCCACTATACCCCTCAGCACTGGCATGAGGAAGACTCGTATGTCTCTTCTCTTTATCGGAGTGTCTATGCCGGGCATTCTGGCGGCCACTGCGGTGTGTCAACCCGGTTGGGGGTGGGTGGGTGATTGCTTGTGCTTCTTAATTCCGAGATGATTTGCCGAGCTGAAGCACGTCCTCTGCCAAGTTATCCAATTCGAAGGGGGAAAGCCCCTGTGCAATCGACCTGGACAGAGGGTGCCGCCGGTACTACTCTAGTGTGTTCAGATCAGTCCTTCACTTCCGCCGAAATAACTCACGATCTACAGACAGGTACCAAGTAGCCCCCCCTGCAGCAAGGGATGCAATATGCCCTACCTCAGGAAGATTCTGCCGCCCTATATTGTGACTGCAACACCGTGATCTACAGGTGTGCAGTGAATCTGTACATATCACGCACCATGATCTAGTGCTAACTTTTGAGTTGCGTAGCTTGTATATGGCGTGTACTGTTTGTCAAAACTTTCCACCCAGTCGTGGTCGTCGTAGCCTTGGCGTTCTTTCCTACACTTTCTGTCGGAGTTTGGATACTCCTCCGGCTACGCGCAAAGGCTAAACGAGACGCTGCTGAAGCCCGTTCAGACTACCCCAGATATCCCGGTGATGTGGTTACCTACAAAGATGCCATGAGACTCCCCAGAATGCAACTCCACGTGAGTCGCTTTGTCCTGCCAATCTAGCGTGTCTCCTGACCGAAGTCGATAAGACCCATCCGACCCGTCCACCTTCCCCGACCGGATTCACTACGACATGAGCAGGGCCCACGCAGGCGGGGTTTGGTACACCGGTGCTGCAGGGCTGTGAACCATCGAGCAAGGTTTCGGTTCTCTACTTTCGGAACGTTCACTCCCTGGCCCGGCGGTAAATTCGACTATTTCGCTTACCACTCTACCTCATTCTCCACATGGATTAAACTCGGTGTAACGTTGCTCACTGTCGTCGCGTCTCACCCCTCCCCCCGCACAATGTGTTTTCTCCCCTGGCTCCTCATGCGTCCGATAGCTGTAAGTGTTGGCGTCCATTCCGGAATTCTCGTTCTCCTTGATTGTACCGGGCAAAGCGAGTCCCGCTGACGAATACAGTGTGCAACTGCAATTTTCGGCTGGTGCGGGCTCAGGTGTCTTCTTGGCCGCCGACCCAGCGCGTACGTCGTAGCATCGTGGCAGATCTCAGTGGGGATCTCAGTGGCCGTCGGTTGGTAATACGATTGTGATGTCTATCGTGCACATGTGGGGTAGTATTTAGACCCCCCCCCCCCGATACGCTTTTTCTCTCGCCCGCGCGTCGCCAGAACCATTAAAGGGAACTGGTCGCACATGATCAAGATATGCTAGTGACCACAAAGCGCGACCTAGGGATCCATGAATAAAGCATCCCGCTGAACGTTCTGATCGCATGCATCAGCAAAACTGTCCTAGTCTATTGTACTGTCGTTGCTATGTTGTTACGGTGAGCGTTTAATTACCTCTAACAATCAAACGCCCGCCACAGCACCGCAACGACTTGTCCGTTTCACTGATACATCAGCAAATAGCTCAAGGATCAAATTCTGAGGCGTCCTCCCGTCTCTGGATTCCAGACTATGTGATTCGGATTCTAGTAGCCGACTCGATTCCGGTGCGAACTAGGTTGGGACAACGCCTCGATCATCACGGTGACCGTAAATTATCGTCTAAGACGATGTGATGACCGGACTGGGGCTCCAGCCCCACCGGACGGCAGTGTGTGGCACGTCTTCTGTATCCCGCTGACCTGGTGGTCCGGTTATTGTATCCAATATGTACTCCGGTTCCTGTTACATGAATGGGACACCCCGTAAAACATTCTTCGTCATCAAATCTCTACACTTGGTTCGGCCCTGCACAGAGCCCGGTCCATACTATTGCATAATCGAGTTACCGAAAGCTATTCTTATAAATCGGAACGGGCAAACCATACATGGACGGAACAATCACTAATGAATATCCGAACGCTCATGCCACGCGACAAGGCGAGATGAACGCCCAAGGGCTTGATTTTGGACACGATGTAAACCTGTGTCTTTCTCTTTTACCCCCAACATGTACGACGGCGCCGTTGTAAGGAATAGCTGTCTGTTTCTCCTCATTCTTGGACTGTTTGTGCCGCACGCCTTGGCGGCCTTTGCTGTATGCCAGGCTGGTTGGGACTGGGTGAGTAATCTCAATTTCGAAGTGGTTTCGCCTCTGGGGGAGCGGGCTGATGTTGTATTGATTGCCAAAGGCTTCCAACTCTAAACTGCAAAACCCTTGTGAGATTGCCGGCGCACTGGAGGCGGAATGCCGGGGATTTGGTGCGTTCAAATTGCCGTTCTGCCTCAACTTCAGTGGCTTACGACCCGCAGCCGCGTACATATTGGGACCCATTGGACAAGGAACGAACTACGTCGCACCTCAAAAGAATAGCAGCGCACAGAAGTGCGAATGCAACACAGTGATGTTTAGGTATGTTGTGAACTTGCGCCAGCATCCCGATCATCCGCTAATTGTAGGGCTACGCAGTTTGTATATGGCGTGTACCGCTTGTCAAGGCGTTTCAACCGAGACGTGGACATTCTGGACCAAGTATTGTGATCAAGTTTATGTCACTCAATACCCTGAAACGATCCCTGCGAACACCGCTGTGCCCAACTGGGCCTACTCGAATTACACTGTACGTGCTCGATGCCAGTGGCTGGAGACGAAATCCCCAATGCGTTTTCTGTTTAGAATGGGGATAACTTCGATCGTGTGGTCGCGCAAGCCGCCGGCCCCCAGCCGGAGAGACTCGCACCGACTCCTACGACTATCTCAGGATCTAGCAATTCTGCGATTTCAAGTTCCTCGTCATTGATCTCGACGGCTGCAAATAGCGGACCGACCGGGGGCGGCGATCAAAACGGTTCAATCAAGAAATCACCAAATATCGGTGCCATTGTTGGAGGTGTCGTTGGCGGACTCGTATTTTTCGCTGCGGTTTGTGTTGGAGCCTGGATGCTCCGCCGCAGACGAAAAGCGTTTGGAGAAGAGATTGGTCGGGATCGTCCGGAACTTTTTGGACCTTCCGTCATGACGCATGAAAGCGGCGCGCGACCTCCAGAGCGGTTACGACTCTACGTGAGATGTTTCGTCCTCCTGTCTGGCTTTTTTCCTAACTTACTTCGATAGGATCCGTCTGACCCATTCACCTTCCCTGACAAAATCGACTACGGAATGAGTGAGACATACGCGTCCTCATCCAGCAGGCCCCATTACACTGGTGTCGCGGAACTGTGAAACGACTGGACAAGGTTTTTGCCTATACTTATTTGTAACACTCGTATTTTAGCTTGGGGACTTCGTTTTGCTTTCTCCCACCTCATACCCTACATCTACGGGCATCGATATAATATTCCTCACTGCCACTGGTTGTGGAGACGGACCAGATGAGTCAACTGTTTCCCCACCTCCGCCTGCCTGTATTTTGTCTGCTCTGCGTTTGCTCCCTGCCAGCCGGTGCTTGATATCCTTCTTCAGCTTCGAGAATGACCCTCGTATGTCGTCCATGCTGGCGTTTTGTCGGCACAGATGATTGTTGCAAAACCAGATGGCTAGCCTCGTGGCATTGACCCATTCCCATGCCAGCGCTCGGCTGGAGTCGGCTGGGAGTCCTTATCTAAGACTATCAAAGGCCTGAGGCATACACGATTTCAAGCTTGGCTAAGCAGTGCTAACGTATCATTATCGTCCTACTCCCTGGGAACTATGATGATGTCCTTGTTGACCGGCAGGGGTCCGGCATAGATGCCACTTGTCTCAAGATCCTTCTCACTCGGCGGCTCCATGCTGCCGATGCGGCTCGGCTTCCAACCGAACTGCACCTTGTTCATCGCCTTGCGTTCCACGTCGACGTAGCAGGCGAAGGCGGCGTCGATGACGGGAATGCCGTATTCCTCCTGGAGAGTAGAGTAGAAGCCGAACTCGATCGTGCATCCGAGAATGATCCCCTCGGCCCCGGCCTTCACGGCCTTCTCAACCGCCCCCCTCATCCTCCTCTTCGTCTCTTCCGAGTTGATATGGAACTCGTCGACGTGCAGGCCGATGGTCTCGAAGGAAACAATACGGTTCCCATAGCCGTAGCCGCGAATGGCGTCTTCCATCTGGACCTGCCACTTCCCGACGCCGATGATGACCGAGAAACGGTGGCAGATACCGGTGATCGCAATGAGCGAGGCCTCGCAAGGGGCGCTGACGATCATATCTCCGGAGACCTCGCGCGCCTCCTTGAGGGCAGTGTCGTAGAAGCAGGGGATGGCGTATCCGTCGAAGCCGTTCTTCCCGGCGTAGTGTGCCACGTGAAGAACGGGCTGGGTGATGGCGGCTTCATTGACGCGGCATTCGAGGTTGGTCAGGTTCATCCCGGGCAGATCGAGCGAAGTGACGTGCACCTCCACATGGGGGGATTTCACGCTGGCGATCATGTCGGCGAAGGGCTTGTTGTAGATGGGGGTGGTGACCGGGTTGATCCATAGAATCTTTATCGGCGTGGTGGCCGGTTTCTCGCTGGGGACAGACATGGCGTGGACTGGGTAAAGTTTAGAGCGTTTGGTAAACCGTTCGATGGAGATGTCGAATGAGGGACAAGAGGAGGGGGTGGGGGAGTATAAGTATTTTTTTTGGCTGTGCGGTGGGTCGTGGGATCAGTCTGATGCTGGGCGATAAGATCTCGATGGATGAGGACAGATCCGGCAACTTGGAAGTTAGGAGGGGAGTTTTAGTTTGGAGTTCTGTCCGACGTAACCATATTGTAGTTGTGCATATGAATTTAGAGTGGAAAACGAAGGGCGGAAGGATCGTGAGGGTAGCGGTGAGCTCGTCGATCCTTCCGCTCGGTACAAAGACTTATTGTACCATCCCGACCACCCCGGCGGAGGGGTGGTTGATGACGAAAAACTTGGTCCGATGACGGCGCTGGGCTAGACGACGGTGACAGCCGACCTGGACGACGAGTCCCAACAAGGCAGTGTCCCCGAACCGAGCTCTACCACAGCTAGCGAGGACACTCCACCCAGATTCAATCTATTCTGACCCAGATCAGTCCTCAAGAGCTCTCAATATAAAGCTTTTGCTCGTCTCAGGTGACCTTGAGCTCAAAAAGATATTGAGTCGAGGCGGTGGACCCTCTGGTGACGATGGCAATATTTTACCCAAAATTCGGCCTGCCGGCCCCTTGACGACAATGACCAACCGGGTTGGTCGGGATGGTGATGGATGTCGATGATTCATCGAAATGACGGCACGTTTTTTTTTAATCGTTCAATGACGGCACGTGCCGTCGGGTACCTCCACGCACCAGCAGGTGATTTTACTGATGTTGGCACCCTTCTACAAAGATTGGATACGTGTCTGTTCTTACGGAAAGTTACCCCCTGGGGGACAGCCCAAGAGCGGCTGAAATTTTGTGCTGATCTATCAGTACCAGGTGTATTTATCGGCGTCGCGCAACTTGATTCAAGTGTACCCCGGTACCGACAGCCATTCTGATCAGAGTGAGTGGGCAGGCCATTCACGGGAAAAATCATCATCCATGAAATCTATTTCACGCGACGAGGCGCGGGATTTTGCTCGAGAGTCCAATTTTGGAGGCGGTGTTCACTTTCTTTCTCTTTTACCCCCGTCATGTACTACGGCGGTCGCTCGGGGAGAGGTTGCTCGCTTGCCCTCTGTTTTGTGTTGTTCGTGCCGCAAGCCTTTGCCGCATCTGGCGTGTGCCAGGCTGGTTGGGAGTGGGTGAGTGATACATCGCATTTCTCGATTTCGAAGTAGCTCCATCCCTGGGGGGTGGTCTGACTGTACCCTTTCCCAAGATCCCCAATTCAAAAGCGCAAAACCCTTGTGAAATCGCCGGCGCACTAGAGGCGGAATGCCGGGGACTTGGTGCGTTCAAAGTGCCGTTCTACCCCCTTCAGTAACTTACGACCCTCAGCTGCGTACGTATTGGGACCCCTTTCACAAGGAACAAACTATGTCACACCTCAAAAGAATACCAGCGAACAGAAGTGTCAGTGCAACACAGTGATGTTTAGGTATATTCTGAAACTGTACCTGCGCCCTGATCAGCCACTGACTGCAGGGTTATGAAGCTTGTATATGGCGTGTACCGCTTGTCAAAACGTCTCCACCGAGCCGTGGTCGTTCTGGGACAAGTTCTGTGATCAAGTTTACGTCGCTCAATACCCTGAAACGATCCCATTGAACACCGCTGTGCCCAACTGGGCTTACTTGGATTACACAGTATGTGCCCGATGCCTGTGGTTGGGCGTGAAGTCCCCCATGTCTTACTTAATTGCTTAGAAAGGAGATAAATTCGACCCTGCAGCCGCGAAAGCCGCTGGCGATCAGCCAGAGAGACTTGCACGGGTTCCTTCCACCGTCTCACTCTCTGACCGCTCCACGAGTTCGAGTTCACCGTCATCGACCTCGACCAGTCTAAATAGCGTGTCCTCCGGGGGAAGTCAGGACAATAACAGCCAGACAAAGACGTCGGTTCCCCCGTCACTTCTTAGCTCAACGGGTTCAGTACCATCATCAATTGTTAGCTCAGCGGGTTCAGGACCATCATCACACATCAGCTCACCGGATTCAAGTTCATCATTATCGACCACAAGCGTGTCGACCGGGGACGGCCAGCAAAACAGTGGCCAGACGAAGAAGTCATCTCCGACCGTGGGTGTTATTGTTGGAGGCGTCGTTGGTGGCCTGGTATTTTTGGCTGCGGTTGGTGTCGGAGTCTGGGCGTTCCTCGGTAGAAGAAAGGCATCTGGAGGAGTTCATCCCACCAATACCGAGCATTCTAGTGAAGTCGCCTTGCACGAAAATGGCATGCAACCCCCAGAGATGCGACTCTACGTGAGATTCTTCGTCCTCCTGTCTGACTTGTTTCTAACCGACGTCGGTAGGATCCGTCTGACCCATTCACCTTCCCGAGAAATATCGACCATAGAAGTGGGGTATACACACCCTCATTCGAAAGGCCCAATTACACCGGTTCCGCGGAACTGTGAACGATTGGGCGAGACTTTTGCCTCTACTTGGAACACTCGCTTTTTTACCCGGGGGACTTTGTTTGTTTTCCCTTAGTACCTTACTATACCCTACATGTACCGGCACTGAGTTAGCCCGGGGTTTTGACTTCCGTTCACACACTCTTAACTCCTGGTGTACTTGATACCCGTGATTTCTAACGTTCGTAGATCGACGATCGTGTTGAGCATTCGATCGCCACGAGTTTATGTCTTGTTTTATATAACATATGCACGTGCCCTTTTATTCGTTTACATACCTTTTTTCCACGAACTTGGACAATCAGCACTCTTTCTCGCCGTTATGGTGTTTCAGTTCCTTGAGTCGGCAATCGTGACGCTGGAATGAGGGCAAAGGTTTTGAGCGCTATATTTGAGCACGTCCAGCGGCTCCGTCGTGATCGACACCATTTCCTTTCTCCGTCGATGCGATTGTCGAAATCCTCCCTCTCGGACGGGTTGCAAATACACATTCAGCACTACTTTAACGCCCCCGCTCTACAAAACCTGTGGAACCTATAAGACCTGCGTCCTGTCGTCTGCGGATCCGTGGATGTCATATCATCATGGTTTCCGTCCCAACATGTACTCCCAAATTTCGTGAGTTCTGTCGGACATTTTTCGACGCGGATGTCGCTCCCTGGGTGTTTTTTCATCATGGCGCGCGATAAGAGGATACGACGTCCAGCCCGTCGACCTGCTTCCGTGGCCCGTCACGTGTGCTCAGCAGGTGCTTGTGGTTTCTCCCAAATATCTGGCACTACGCATTCGCTTTCATTAGTAACCTTGCCACTCCATACTCAACGTTTATTCCTACGGGTGACGTCTAGACCCAAGATCAGGTGATCCGTCACGAAGTGCAGTTCATTGACCACTTTAAGAAAGAAGCATCAATTTCGAAGTTCCAGAAATGACTGCGGTTCGTGCTAGACTAGGAAAAACCCCTGCTTCATCCCAGGTCAAGGGAAGGTATATGAACCGGCTGGGCAACGCTCAGCCCTCCCGTCTCTCCCTGCTCCCATACGCCATGAGCCACGACACACACTGGTGCGAAGGCTGTCGGCGTGACTTTCCCCTGAAGCAGCTTAAGATCTGTGGGGCGTGCCGGTAAGCCGTACCTCCGCTGTTGGCGGTGCTGGTGCCTCATGCTGAATACCGCCCACAATAGGGTTGTCGAATACTGCGTCCGTGACCCATCATCCACATATCACTAACTCATACTGACTGGTCGTCAACAGTCGACGACATGCCAAGCAGTTGCATGGAAGAGTGGACACAAACGATTATGCCGAGAAATCACCGTCCAGAGAAACCTGCTTAAGGGGTGGGCGCATACCTGGAAGAATTTTCTTAGATGGATAGCGGTCCGCGCGCTGGACTTGACCAACAGGCCGGGAATCCATCGTAATCACTGGTATCCTCTCTCACGTTTGACTGAAAACGCGAGTCCCTTTACTGACACTTGGGGTTGCTGATAAGCGTAGAGATAAAATTGAGGAAGACCGGATCCAACGATCTTAGTCGTGCCTACGAGGTCACTTTCATAACCTACTCAAACTCATACCCTTGAATTAATTCCTATCACGCAGGTCCTAAGCGGGCACGTTGAAGCCATGGACGCTGCCGAGGTGGTCCGCTTTAAACCCGGCTCGCATGTAGAAGATCCACACACCCAACTTTACCTCGCCCTCCTCGTCGAGGGGGAAGAGGGCGAACTCATCGATGCCACCGGACTTGCCTGGGATTTTCCAAATTTAACTTATGATACGTCCGAGAGATCCGAGATGCAGGCGAGATACTGCGTAGCGGTCTTGAAATCAGTCGTAGCGGACAGTAAGTCACGACATGCTATCAGGGACGGAACACTCGCAATGGAAACTGCTCTTCTGAGGCGAGAGCTTTGCTGGGCGTGAGTATCAGAGTTTTGAGTCGGGTTATTCTTAGCGTCCAGCTTCAATGGTTCGTCCTTTCCGTTCGTTCTGGGGTTCGGAGCTGTTTTAACTGTCTTGTCGCTTTCGTTATGTTTCCCCAGCTCTGAAGGCCCCTTTCCACTTTATTTCGCATGTACAACCCGGCTGCTGTTGCTGAACGAACGACCCGGCAAGAACTCTTCCACAAACCCCCCCTTCGTCGCCGGAGTGACCCATTCTGGTAGTCGTTTCTCGATACTCCGGTTGCAGCAGCTTCAGACCATTTGTTCTAGTCTCCTTCTCTACTCTCTCCTCTCTTGTCCTTGATCCCTTCGGTCGTTCAACGTCCCCGTGCTTTACTAATGTCACATGCTGACGCTCCAAGTGAGTTCCTTACCCGAAGAATCTGCCAATCCGCTTCCCAATCATGGGACTCTTCTCGTCGACGCTGAGTGGTTGTTTCGTTCTAGGTCCCTTCAAAAAATGCACGCAAAGCCCGTACATAGACAAGTCTCAAGGTGAGTTCGTGTGGAACCCACCAGTAAAACGATACTGGCCAGGTCTCCCCGCCGGATTTTTTGCTGGGATTGATGGAGATCCGGACAGTCAGCTTCTCTTACGTTTTCGCTCAAATGCTCAAACCAACCAACTGCCACATGAGGCGTGTCCCCACCAAGATCGAAGTTATAGGTGAGTCATTGGACTCAGCAGGATCCTCATGTCCTCTTCCCTCTGTGTGTCACGCGGGACACTGAGAATAGGCCACGGCTGTCTGTTGCCATAGGTCACCGGCTCAACTGAATCTTTCTTCCCGAGGTAAGCATTCCTTACTGTGCTCTGCCCGTTCTTCGGACACTTCAATGCTGAACAAATCGAGGTCGCATGACGACACTAGTATGGCGGAATCCTGAAGATGGCCGTTGGGGAGGTGTCTCGTGTTAACGCTCCTACCGGATTGTAAAATAGCCTGGCATAAATATACAATTTTACCTGCGATGGTCTAATGTCGGATGACCAGATAATACTGGTTTGAGTGGTTACGCGTTACGCATCACGACAGGGTCTGGTGCCCGGTACAGCTAGTCTCATGTGCCGGTTCTAACACCAGTTCGCCTACAAATTCTCTCATCTTCCCAATGGGCTCGACCATGGATTTTCTGCACTTTCCCCGAATCCGGAGAGTTTCCACCTCATGTCCCGCTTGTTTCCGTCCCATCAATACGCTCGCCAGCAAATGGAGTGACGTGTTTGAATCGGGGGTTATCTGCAGTTCCAGAAGCGCGGGGAAAGGAACGACCTGGGCGCCACTAAACGTATCATTGTACGGTTGCGCCAGAGGGAAAAAAATATTGCCGCCGCCCACTACTTCAAGGGTCTCCAAGTTCTTCAACTGCTCTATCGGAATCTTTCCGAGTGGATGGCGACCCACTTCCACCGTCATGTACTTTATCTGCCTGAAGGAGATTGAT
>Ga0307514_10001963_pt1 | contig 22445 bp, 19 predicted proteins | sample 16_EM_MG_FD_203088 | JGI IMG/M metagenome (GOLD analysis project Ga0307514, IMG submission 203088) | Populus trichocarpa ectomycorrhiza microbial communities from riparian zone in the Pacific Northwest, United States - 16_EM | ecosystem: Host-associated > Plants > Roots > Unclassified | place...
ACATGTAGGAAGTGCAGGTTGATAGCATGGACTAGATCCAGAAGCTTCCAGTGTGTGACCATGCCTGATAAGTACCGGTACCTGGTAATGATGCATAACCAACCGATTGGATACCCTCGAGGCTGCCCAAGTACTCTAGATGCAGCCTATGAATGGTGGTACTTACTTAGAAATTATAGCTATCCAGCGGAAGACATGCAAGACTGCCACAAGGTTAAAAATACCCCCGGAGGAATAATCCGATGCATGAGAATTTGGTGTTCGGGGTGTTCGGGCGCGGGCACCGCAGATGGAATAATATCCTCTAGTGCCGGTTAACGTTCCCGTGTAACTCGCGATGACCAGGATCCCTAGTTGCGGATGTTTCATCATAACGAGCGTTAGTCCAGTAGGTATGTACTCTACCCTGCCTGACCGTTTTGTGTTGCAGATCGCACGGCTCACTTTGCAGAAGGAAACCTTTTTTTAAAAAAAGCTGACCGACAGCTTATAGCATTATTGATCTGGAGTCAATTAATGCAGAGAAACCCCAAATTATGTCAGGATCCTTCCCACTGTACTGGGCTCCTGTCCCAGAGCTCGGCCCCGAATTGATAGGTTCTAATGTACCTACTGTACCTACCCATCAGGCCCAGCTTCAGCTAAGAACTTTATCTATCTTTAGATTTAGAATGTCGTACATGAAGTACAATTCTCAGCTCAAGTACCTGCTGTAGACTGTGTAGTACAGATTGCTTCCCCACAACGTTCATATTAATGCCTACTAGCACAGCTAGGCATCCAGGATCATTTTGCACACCCTCTTTACAATTCATTTCCCTCCGTACTCTCCTCCACCTCACAATCTCTCATACTTTTGGATTGTTCTTTTGAGTGGCTAGCTAGTGCAATAGTCATTCCGACACTGTGGATGCCCATTCTAGACTTGAGAATCTCCTTACTCGGTCACTATGTTATCCCCACAACGGTGCTGGTTGCAGTTCACCGCCATCGTCACCTTGCTGTGTCTATTAACAGCTTCCGCTGAAGTTGATTTCACAAACCTTACTCTTATTGAAACAACTCCCAATTCCACACTCTCTACCCTCGAATCTGAAACCATCTCTACAAAATATACTCTCTCGACCTTTTTATCGAAAGTGGTAGCAAAGACAGGCCTTTCTACCACCAGCACAACTGATGAGGACCAAGGCCTCCGATATTATCAGACTGGGTTTCGATGGGACCCTGAAGAGGAAGCAAACTCAAGTCACTGGCAACCATTAGCCGTGTCAACATGGCAAGATAGCATTCTCAACGGTACCAATGCGGAATTAGCCTCCGTCAACAATGCTTGGAAGGGAGTCACAGTGGTATCTTGGAAGGACACTACTACTAACCTGACTGGGGGAGTCAGAGTCACATTTGTTGTCAACGGGACTGCAGAAGAGGGAACCCCAAGGAAGTATGCCCACGTTCTTCTGGTGAATAATGTTGCACAGAAGAAGGGCGGGGGAGTGACCTTTGACACAATTAACCCTACGAATTTCTCGGGGGCCATCGTGTGGTATGGGAGATGGCTCTATGTAGGAGATGGGATGACGGGCTTAAGGGTGTTTGACATGAGCCATATTTGGAAGGTTGATAGCAAGGATGCCTTTGGAATGGAATACGTCCTCCCACAAGCAAGGTGAGTTTGAAGATAATCAGGAAACGTTTCTTAGTTCGGGGCTCCAACACATTTGCACATGCATGCTAGAAGCTAAATAATCCAGTTAAGTCAAAAAGCTAATAGTACATAATACATGGCAGGATGTATAGCCCTTCTGGTTTCCCTCTCAGCTACCGCTCCTTTACTTTTGATTTCATGTCAATTGACCGGAACTCTACCCCACCCAGCCTCCTGGTAGGGGAATACGAAGACAAGCAAAATAGGCTCACATATATAGCAAAGTGGCCTCTGGACGGGAGCAAAGGCCTCCTTGCGACAAACAGGGTCGATGGTAAACTTGTTTCACGAGCGAATTGGGGCTACAAAATGTCAATCCTCGCTGTTCAGGGGATGGTCTTTGCCCACAAAAAGTATTATATTGGGTGCTGGACCGTAACCACAACATCCGGCGCCAAAGGGGATATGAATGAGCGGGGAGATCTATATGTTTGGACTCCTGGGCAATATGCTGATGAAATAAAGCGTTCACTGCCTCGCGGTCTAGGAGGAATGGCGTATAGCCCCGACGGGGACAAACTATGGGCGATAGGGGCAACTGAAGGAAGTAGGGGGGTTGTAGGAATCAATGCAGTTGGTTATGCGGGGAAAGATATTCCTACCGTAACAAACCCTACCCCCACTCCAACAAACTACACTAGCCCAACCCCCGAAGCCGATAATTCAAAGAACCCAGGTGGAAGCACAAGCACGATTGTGGGGGGTGTCATTGGTGGTATCGCCGGCGGTGCGCTCTTCATCTGGCTCTTTTTCATGTACCGCCGAAAAGCAGCTCGGGATGCTGAACGACAGCTCACCTCCCAGGGGGTGGATCAATACCCACCTCCTGGGTTTGCCCATGGCACTGATGAGTACTACCACAAAGGGGAAATTCCAGTGGTGAAGCCTGAGCTAGATGCGAGCTCAACACAGGTGAATCATGCCGGGTATGCGGCAGCGGTGGCGAGAAGCTCAGGGTCTGGTGAGCACATTGAGGCGTTGGGTGAGTGGGAAAAGAAGAAAGCGGTGTCTAGGATGCCCGCTAGGAAACCTGTGCCGATGGCTACTCCGGCGGTGTATGATGGTAGGAAGGGTGAGGGACCGTGGGTAGAGTTACCAGCTGTAGAAAAACCCGTCCAAGCGCCTTAGTTCAAGACTTTGGTTCAAATTATGTGGGTTTCCTTGTGGGTTGTTTTTTTTATAATTAATGGCGTTGACAAAGAGGTTGCTGTTGCTGGTCGGCTTACGCTGAAGGCCGGATTTACTTTCACCATGATTTTATAATTATATGTATGCTAGCTCCTACCAATAACTACCTTCATTTCTTGTCCAAGATTCCTCCGGATCCGCAATTCCCTCTGCCCTAAGGGCTCAAGCTGTTCCTGTTCCTTCCTTGCTAGCCACCACGCGATACGGCTATCCCAATTATCACCCACACATATGTGCATGAAGAGATTGTGCACTCTCATGATCATAATTTCTCCTTTGAGCAGATACAGGGGAATTTTGGCTGCCGTAATTGCATGCGCTACTCAGAAATATCGTCACTGGTCGTTGTCCAGATGCACTTTTTGGAGTGTTACTGTTTCGAGTGTGCCCCTCCATACGGAGGGTGTTGTGCCAACTGAGCACCCAATTCAGGGTAACTAAGATGGCCTAAGATGGACAGTTATGCTGGACTTGTTCCACCTCTGTTTCGAAAACTACGCGTGCTAATACCTACTAGCTTCCAGGCCTGTTACCAGCAAAATAGTTGCTTTTGACAGAACTGGTCCTTAAAGTCTGCTATCTTTGGTTGAAACTGTACAGCCAATAACGACTATATAGCCCCGAGACCGCTATGCAGCTACTAGCACCTACGGACTTTTCCAACTCCTTGAACAGCTAAGCAGGAATAACAGCATACCTCGACTCTCTGCGCTGCGCCAGCATGCAGAAGCTTTGAACAAAACATCTAATATAACTCTTTGAGATAACAAGATATCGACGATACTTCCGAGTTTCCAATACAGGGGGTCGAGGCCAGATCGCGCATGTATATATAGCTAAGGACATGTTGCCTGATATCTGATTCTTTACCTCTTACCTGAATTGGTCCTCTCCGTAGGTCCACATGATCCATGGGGTGTCGGGGGTGTTAGATGGAAGGCCATTGAAATGATGTCTCTTTAGACAAAATAATTAAAGAAAATGTTATCCCGAGCTGGAAGCCTTTCATATAGTTCAGCAAATTCAGACCCAGATCTTTGATTCAACCAGAAAATGCCCAGTAGAGCTAAACTCCTTTTATGGCTACTTGCGGTCCCTACCAGTACCAGCCTTAGTATGATATCCTATGATATCAAGCTGCCCATAGAGCTTATCCACAAACACCGCCCTTCAAATAAATAAACCGCACCGGATTATAAACTCCCTTTTCTTATTACCTAAAAGGCAGAAGTAAAAGTTCCAGAGATAAAATATGTCCCTACGTATACGCGGAGTTAACGGATGCGCCAGATGGTATATCCAGCTTGCGGTCACTCAAGAGGATGTAATATACTGGCGGCGGAACCCCTAGAGGTAGCCTAATAACTTTGAAACTGTGGTAATAAATCTGAAATTTAAAATGGAGAGTCAATGGCAGCCACTGAACCCTTTTCTGAACTTCGATAGGAAAACATAGCAATTGAGATAAAGGAGTATTCGACAGGCTGCCCCTCAGATACCCTGCCTTGAGCATGTGGTACTCTGAATATCTACCTATGTATGTTGGAGGTTAGGTAGAATGATAGGAGGAAGGTGCCTCCCCTCCATGGGCAGATCCCAAAAATCCAAGGGATTGGAATATCTCCAAATTTTATGCCTAAAGATGGCATCAAAATAGGGCACTGAGGACCTAATTTATTCATACCATGGTGCTCCCAAGATATTTTGTGGTATTACATTGATTTTTTGTATTCTCTAAACTCTTCCATACTATGGAGAGGTTATTAGAAGCAGCCTGCTCAAGCTGTCTCCCTTCCATTGGCCTATTCCATAATTTGTTAGTAGGTAGAGGTATCTTCAATGTAATATGGCTACTGCTTTGGAACATGCCCTGCCCTTTAAATTTTAAGCCCCAGAAAGACTTGGGCCCTGAACGTATATTGCCCCTGAGTGCCGAACCCCTCCAGCTACATTATTGTGGGCTATACTTAGGCCCTTCAGTCATCATGCAATGGTTCTTAGGCAAACCAAGAAGGATCTGATTGAGGATATTGCCCCCCAGGCACGTTTGGGTAGTGGTAAATCCCTATATTGGTGGGTGAAAGTGGAATGGGATATATCGAGGGTAGTATGTCTAACTCCAAGAAACTGTGCCGCCTTCATGCGCTAGCTTGTTCCCACTTACCCTAGCGTAAGGGCGATGCTCCAATTCCCAGTGATGCATCAAGAATTGGGAGTGTACTGGAGGACTGATTGGGACCTCTGAACGAGTGCTAAGCACCAACAGAAGCAAACCGTACCGATACACAAACGCCGATGGCCAGACTGAATCTCCACAAGAATAGCAACCCCGGCTACACTAGAATCCATAAAATTTGAGAGACCATAAATGCCTACTGGAAGAAACTAGTAGCCTCCGAAACCCCAGCACTAAGTTTTGCGAGTTTTTTTTACTTTCCTCGACATTCCGCAAGTTAGACGGATAATATTTTTACGTGGAAGACAAGCGGTGAAAATCGTAGACCCAACACCATTAAACATAAACTCTAGGATTACTTGACACAATATTTTCAGCTGGTAGATACTGGCGTGGAAACGGAAATGAAGATTCAGCGACTGCTCAACCCGGTGGATTTCTTTGATAGTCTGGCTAACTATTTCTTCGAACTAGGAAATGGAGATCCTCCCAATCCTCACCAAGGGCTGACCAACTCGATGTCCTTCCAGAAATTAGGAATTCTCAGGCACGCTCACCATACCATGCTGGGATCCCTGGAATGGTGCTGCAACGTTACAGAGTCGGCTTTGGATACGTCCCTCTATAATATACCAAGGAGAATCCCATGAATGACTCATAGCATATCCACATCCCCCCGGATTACGGTAAATAGGTACAAATTCTGTATGTGTTAAGTGATTTATAATAACCCACTGGTGCTATACTTTCGGGAATACTCCGTAGAATCTGAGACAGGAGAACTACACAAAAACCCACTGATGTTAATTCGAAACCTCCATTTACACCATAGTTCTCATGCTCTGCTACCAGCCAGGCATGTATTGACGTGCCGACCAGTATGGCTAGTATTCTGCAATCGCTCAATGCTTCGGTCACATTTATATAATGCCAGTCTCCTCACGTATTTTTTACTACCCTTGAGAACAAATAGACAGGTTTCACTTGTGCCAGCCAGACTAGTTTCACACCACTATGTTGCATACCTAACCAGGTGTGAAATCGACTTCAAGTTAATAGTTACATGAAGAGTGATTCCCAGATGGTTGGATGAGATCCAGATTTGATTTCTATACAACTACTGTTTCCCTGTGTTTGTGGGTCGCACTAACAGTACATTTTGGGAGAGTTACCCCCAACTTGCCCCCTACCATAAAAAAGTTGTACCGTAGTGGTCACAGCTATGTGCCTAACCAATCTATCTCTGTTCCCAAATTAAACCAACATTCATTTAAAATAACCATGTAGCAATAACAGAAAACTATATACCTAATACTCTGAGCCTATATAAAGCCCCATCTTTATGATAACATGGAATGGTCAATAGAGAATCTTCCCTGATACTCTCTTTCTGACTTGGTTTGGGGATTATTCCAGACTCACCCCAACCAGACAGTCATCGGATATCGATCAGGTTAATTCCCCTACTTACGGTTCAACCCCAATTAGGAAAGTAGTCGATATATATACACCTGCAAAAATACTTGGGGAAATAGCTGCCAGACCACTTCCATGCGAAGTGCACATGTCACTCCAAGTTCAGGGTAACAGCGACTCATGACATCCAGTGTCCAAATTTGACGTTTCCTCGGACACTCCTCTCATTATAGAAACACTCTGCGAATATATTAGTCTGGACTAGCCTGGTTGACGCAAAGTCTGGACCTCGCTAACAGGGAAAAATTTACTATGTAAGCACCAAAGCGATTAGAGATCACTAGGTCAGACGTAGTGTAGCTTGAGTTCAAAAGTTTGGCAACTGCTCCCCCAGAAGGGGAATTTTAGTTCACGATACGACACCGACGGGATTCGAACCCGCGATCTCTGCCAAATCCTTGACCGGAAAGCAGCGCCTTACCATTAGGCCACGATGCCATGCATGTTGCTTAACAGGCGAAGTTAATAACCCAAACAGTTAAGCAGTGTGGCGTAATCCAATGCATTATAATTAACCTAAGCAGCTCCGAGTGTCCTGGTGAAGCCTTCCACGAAACCAATTCCATGCAACTCCATCTTACATACAGTCAATTACACCCGTGATCGTAGTGATGTAGACCCTACAATTAATTCCAAATAGTGTCATCTATTTCTTATGATTGCCGGTATAAATCAGGCTGTGAAGCGTTCCCTACTGTTAAAGGTATGAGTCGTGTCGTAGTGCACGGTTGGCGGGGGCAAAACCGTTTAGATTCTCAGACGCAAACATAGTGACTACAGGGCCCACAATGCTCGAGAATTAATATCTGCCGATGCTCGATCCCTCATAGTCTTCACATCTCGGATGGGACACTACGTTCGGGTCCTTGATCTGGAAGGGTTTGATATATTACATATATAGGGCTGAGTGATAGAATAACCTATTGCTAGTTGCATTAGGCTCGGCTATGAGAAGCCCACATGTGTCCAACATAACATCCCATGCCATAGCTATAGGGCTGAACACTAGCTAGAACGTTCACTTCCCTTAACTGCAGCCTCACCCACCAGATTGATCAACATCACACACCTTGTTTCTCACAATACATCCACCAACCTGTACTTGGACTCTACAATAAATCCCAATCGGATCTAAATGGGGGAATTAAGCCTCGGGTCTAGGACTGTAGATACGAGTTAACCAAATCGGGAATCCCTTGCCGTAACTGGCATGCGCGATTTTAACCAGGACCCTTTATGATGTAAACTAATTATCTATGTATCCAATTCTGCAAGTATGTCGTTATGCTTGCTGCCACCCCACAATACTCCGCTGCATGTATTGAAAGAGGTGATTGGTCATATGGTATCTGAGATACTTGGGAACCATTGCAAATGACTAACTGTGAAGCTGTATCTTACTGGTGGGACAAGTCTCCAATTACACATACTCCCTTTGCGATGACACATACATGCATATAATAACAAACTAGTATGCATGTATGTACTGTAGAGTACCTCGTTATTTTTTCCCCATGAGGCAAACCCAGCCCGAATCCAATAAACAAGGCCCTGGCGTATGCTGCAATGTTTCCTTCAAGTGATAGAACAATCATAGGTGACTTCCTGAGCGGCTCCAGAACCCGACCACCATTAAAATTGGGGCTGTCCACATGCAATTCATCCTAATTACAGGGGTGCTCATATGCATGATTACACCACCGACTGGAGGCCCCGGCATCCGGATTCTTACACCCGGCCATGCTGGGCGCATTGCGGAGTATGCGATGAATCGTAACACACTGTGGCAAGATTTGGGTTCACGGAAGACTGACGTAGACGGTCGGCCCGAAATGGGGGCGCACGTAGGGAATGATATCACAGGCAGAGAAAAGAGAATAACAATTCACTCCAGAGTTGATAGGGGTTCCTTAGGTAGGTAGAAAGCTTAGGGACTCAACCGAATTAATTGGTGCTTTTGGCTGTTTCAATTGAAGCCCTCAGATGACCAACTGGCATGGATAAAGTCCAGCTCCAGCCCAGACTAGCTCCAGCGTACCACACACAATCAGTATGGGGTATCGCGGATCATCTTTTGTGACTCCCAATAACTCACGAGACTCCTTGTAGGGCTGATGTACATGTGTCTCGGCTATAGCTGCTTCTGCTACCCATCTTATTAATTTATCTTGTGCAAAAACTAGGTGCTCCGACTTAATGATCGGAATGTGAAAGTGTACAGTCCACAATGCGGTGTTTATTTGCGATTTGGTGATTCTAGGGACGCATTCTGGTCGACTCAAACCTGCATTTGTGGGGAGTGATACACTTCAGCCCTATAAGGCTGAGGTGCATGATTCAGCTGAAATGTACTCCGTAACCAGTTTCGATTATTGCTGCATGACCTAGTCCCACGGGCAACAGCCCGAACAAACTACAGTAGGGAATATTTCGAAAGATCAAAGCTTGAGAATGGATCACAATGGGCCGAGAGTAATAGATAAATGAATTGCACGTTACTGTAGCTGCTAGCTGATCTCGAACCTGAATGTGAAATTGAGAACCTAGGAATGCGGTTTATTACAAAAAAACGCTAGTCTTGTCTCGTAACCCCCTGTACTTGAAATTGCAAATACATGACCGGGAATGATTCCTTTAACTCCGACAGAGGCATGCGGCAGGGTCCCCCTCAACCCTGCTACAGGGCAAATCTACCAGTCGCTCCATTGATTCAGCCCCAACATGAGCTCTATAATTTACAAGTGTGGGTGAATTTAGTGTGCTTAAGCCTGCAGACTGTGATGCTTCGGCCAGGGAAATACCCGAGCAGCGGCAACGACAGCCACAGGGCAATATATTGACTGGTACATGGTTTGCGGTACCGTTGCTTACGCCGTTGTGGATCGCAATTCACACTAGGTCATTTGAGAAGTTTGTTGGAGGAAGAACATGAACCCCCAAGCAGTTCATAGGGCTGAACGAGGATTAAGCGATAAGGACTGCATATCCCTACCTAAACCCGAGATTACGTGTCAGCTGGGACGACCTTGATTGAAGGTGCTTACTGTACTGCCGGGTAATTAGCTGCGTATTCGATGGTTCATTGACGTCCCCGCACGTCACTCTCTCATGGATCAAGAACTGGAACATGATAACAGACGGCGCTGAGACTGGAATTTACTCTGATGTTGACAGTAGAATTACGGATAGATATATGCTAGTGACCCCGGATGTGTTCCCTGCGAATACAGCAAGCCAGAACTGCTTCCCAAGGTCTGAACTAGACGAAGTACGGGTTATATGGAGACTTGAGTCCCAGGTAGCAAATCCGAGACCGCGCTGGCATATGACTCCAGCTCTATACAGCAGTTTGTCAGAGGGCGGATTACCCTTGACATTTCGTGCTGGTTCGGGGGTAAGTTACCCCTCAATGCATGATCTGCGCCACTGTCGTGCTCCTTATTGTGATTAGGTATTTTGTCAATCCTGATTTCCCACAGGGTTCTAGCTCATATCCATTTGCATGGGTGTACCTGCTGTGCTTGATTCCGGTACTTACACATCGGGACTGAAATTGGTGGGGATATGCATCCCGGCATCTGGATAGGTTTTTTTTTGAGTCTATACGCCTTTCCCCGAAGGGAGCCTTAGGCTATGCGGCGCCGGCATTTGGATGTTTTTTTTTTTTTTTTTTTTTTTTTTTTGAGTCAAGACACCTTTCCCTCGAAGGGAGTCTTAGGCTATGAGGCGGTAGCATCTGGATGTATGGATTTTTGGTATTCAGAATATGCACGCTCATTGTAAGTCTCAACAATACATGTGTATGCCTAACGTAATTCATGCTCGTAATTGAACTTACTTGCACCTGTCAACAAGTGGTCTCAGACAGGTGCTGTACTCGGACTCGATACCCACAAGCTGATCGACATGGGCGACTCGGATTCGCCAAGGACTGCCGCGCCCGTGCGTGCCGGTGAGTGTGCATGGTCATGGGCCGTTTTACACCGCCCACCATGTAGGAGGTAAATCGTATCCTGAATTGTCCGCCGACCTAGGCATGCATGTCTCTGTACTACAGTGTCGTTTTATGGTGATAAGGGCATTGGATGCCAGGCTTTTATTGGCTGCGAAACGCGGCAATGGATCGGAGCAATTTCTCCCTCATGGAACCGGCAAGTGAAATCTTTCAGTTTATTTGTCATGTTCTACTCTGCTTGGCCAAAAGAGCCGCTCTCAACCCCCAGTCAACCCCCAGTATACTTGAGTCTCGCGGCAAGCTACGGATGTATACTTGCTCATACCTGGCCCGCGTACCTAGTCATTTGGAGGCGAGGAAGGAATATCTATGGGGCTCTGTCGGACACCCTACGTATACATTGATGATTAGACGAAATCGAGATGTCTGCCTGCGTCCTCTTTCGGCGTAAAGTACCAATAGGATCATGGTGACGAAGAATCGACAGGGTATAGAAACCCTTCGCAATTAGTATGCTTTGTGATACATAAAGGTATCACCAAGGCTGAAATAGGTCAAGGCTAAATACGACTGAAATCTATAATTCGATACGCACCTACCTCATCTGATGGCGAGTCAAACTCGAAGACTTTTGAAGACAAGCGATTCGGCGTAAGTGCTAGAGTGATCCTTAAGTTCCGTTGGTGAGGTTCTAGTCTATCAACCTTTTCAAAAGTTGGTATAGGTATCCTGGCTCTGTCTATTCGCTCTCGAGTATTCCTAGCTCTCTATTCAAAAGAATATCGTAACTCCGCACCCGAACTGGAAATGCTTCGCGCGGCACAGCAAATACCCCACAGATGGTGCCTCACAACGACATTCCCAATAATTGCGACCTCGGCAGCTCCGGTCGTCTTCTGCGAAGACGTGTTGCGATCGGCCAAAAGCAATGGTGAACCGAGACATAGGTCACAAAACATGAGCCATTTCACTCGCAGTAAATCGAACTTGTGATACGGATATGTAATTGAAAGAGCGGTGAACTCCTATAACCCCGGCCCCCAGTACTAGTCTTGTGAAACAAATTCCCCCGAGTCCAATCCAATCCAATATCCTCAGCTGATTTCTCCACCCGCTCAGTCTTTCCCGATTTCCCTGTGGGAAACAAAGCGCAACCAATAATAGCCTTGTCCCATTCTATCGTTAATGCAAAAGAAAGGAAATAATAAAACACAACTAATTACACCTTGACATCACATCTAACCGTCGTACTCAATGCTGTCATCAAATTGCTAAAAAAAAACAAAAGGGAAAAGTATTTAAAGACCCGCCATATATGAAAACCCAAGAAATCCGATGTAGATGATTTAAGGAAAACAAGGTAAGGAGAAAACAAAATAAAAGTGCACAAGCTTTTGGTGCTGAAACGAAAAAGATTTAATTCCTCTGGGGTGCAGAGTATGAAGCCGTATGTGTGTTCAGTAGTGGAGGGAGGGGGCTGAGGTTATCCAGATTGTAGTAGCTGCTTGAAATACCGCCTGCCCCAAAATACTGATCTTGAAGCTCATAGGAGCTGCTGAGGAAATACGGGCTAACCGTACTCGCGGAGCCGTCAACATCATACATTCCCCCGGTCCTCATAACCCCTGGGATCCTAGTGCTCGAGGAGGTCCCTATTGAAGGAGGTGGAAGGATGAAGCTGGGGTCAATGACAGACATGTCGGTTTGGGTTTGCTGAGAGTCATATGGGGCATACATGTATCCTGTGTTCCCCTGAGAGTAGTCTAGCGGTGCGGATACATATGTGGAGCTAGCCACAGAGCTCGAAGAATATCCCAAATTACTCGCAGTCCTGTATTGTGATGGGTATGGAGTCGAGCTGCTGCTTGTGGTGTACGCAGGGGCAGTGTATTCGTATCTGGTGGTGACTGGAGTTGAATCAATTGTGACAGTGGAGCTCGGGGTGGACACTGCGGTTGAGGCAGTTCCATGTGGTTGCTCTGTGCTCGACTCCCGAGTAGATCGACCGTCAGTCTCTTCGCCATTAGGAGAAATGCTTCTGGATTGGGCACGGCGCTCAAGGTCCTCAAGGCGGCGTTTTAGCTTCTTGCCTGTATGGGGTGTTAGTTGGATCAGTCACTCGTCACTCGCTGCGACGTGGGAAGCGTGACCACATACGGTAGTTCCTCTGAGCAATCCTGTTTTGGATTCTTCTCCTCTCTGCCAAGTCTGAGATCTTGGTCCAGTCCTCGCTTGGGTTGGAGCTACCCTTGAACTCGGCTGTTGAGGACCTGGTGGTCGTCTGAGGCGATGTTCGCGGGTTATAGGGGGCATAGTGTGAGGAGAGAGGGGGCCGTGATGATATGATCGGGGCTGGGAAGGTATAAGTTGGTTGATGCATCTTGGAGGCTGTTGTGGTAAACTGCGCAGGAGTGACTAGTAATGCTATGGATGGAGATATCGTGCTCTAGATCTAGATTGCTTCTTCTCGATATCTCTCAGGCGGGAATGATGTGAGACCGGTAAGCTCTTGGTTGTTATTGTTGGTGATGCTGATGGAGAATAAAGCTCAAACGGAGGTGAGGAGGGAGTTTATAAGTTATCTTCAGCCCTGGGGGAGATGATACTGGGGTTATAGGAACTGATTCATCGCGACCCCCCAGGCCCCAGTCAGTGTGAACATGTTTCCAGCCTTATGGGAGAATGGCGCAGAGAAGCCTGTTCGTGGAGGGAGGGCTGCAGGTATGCATATGGGTGGGGAGGGGTATGGTGCAGCACCATTCGGTCCCATGCGTATCCGGCGAGGTCACCCTTGCCTATTCTTTGGCCTCGCATGCTATTTTTTTTACAAAAAGCGGACTCTCGATGGTGGTGCATACACGACACCGCCCTGCAGCCCACTCGTCTATTCCGCCGACTGGTCGCTAGTGGTGCAACCAGACTACCTTTGCGATGCTGCACTTGCTATGCCCCGCGAGCACCACCTTTTTGGTTCTTATTAAGCGTTGTGCAGCGTGCATACACCTCATATATCGCATAGTTAAATTGTTACAAATAGTCCCCAGCGTAGGGTAACCTGTTCAAGTCTAGACGCAGCCCGGCGGGGACAGCCGTTTCTTTTTTTCCTGCTCGCGTTTCCCTTCCAGTTTTATTTTTGAACCCGATGGCAGCAGTGCATGCCATGGGGGCCATTTGATTGAGTGCTCCGAACCGCCTGTCGCCCGGTCAGCCCTCACAAGGAGTTGACCGCACTCTTCGGCCCTAGCTGCGTTCTGGAAGCGTCGGGGTGGCTTCCCCCCCAAAATCTGGCAGGTCGTGTCTCATGCTAAAAATACCAGCTATGTTTCAGGATCTTTCTTCCAGAGTTCCCTGATGTCAAACAGTCCTGTCTAAAACCAAGTCTCACCTCAACGTCGTCCTCTAACCCTATGCATGCCAGGGTGAATAAGTGTCGCTTCTCGTTGCAGTGTATCTTTATGGCTCATGGATTCAGGTCCGTTAACTTATTTTTGCCAATGTGCCAATCTAGTAATTAGCTTGAACGGCAGCCGGACTACTAACTGTATACAAAACTCAGGACAGACCTTCAGCCTGACCCTCGAACTGTGCTTCTGGTTATTTATGTCTATGCTCCTTCGTTGCCAGCTGGCGAAGATGTATGTACAAAATCATAACTCATATTGCTGGCAATCCCCTCAATTATTGATTCCATCATCTGTGACGTCGTCGAGAGGATCACCAGATCCCATGTAATTTGGTATATATGCCTATGTATTCTTGGCTCAGGTAACCATTGGGAGGTAATGCGCCCCCCGCATCCAATTTACACGCGGTCGGAACTACTCTGTATCCGGTCAGGAGTTCATCGGACCACAGCGTAACCTATCCGGCGGTTCAGTCAACCTTGCGAAGGTCAACAGCACACCTCCGCACGTATCTCAAGTGCGCGGCGCCAGGCGGAGCGGCTGCCGATTGCATAGCAATCTAAATACATTTTAACCACCGGGGCTGTTCCCAAAAATTGCTCCACAAGGATGTATGAACGTAGGTTGGATCAAACGGCTGGTGTGCGAGGCATGGTGTATGCAACACCAACGGTATGCGGTTATAACCAACCATGGGTGAAATCTCTCACCGATAGCCTGTTATTTATACAGGACCTGCTAAACATTGCCTTGTATCATATCATTGGATTACAATTATCTCTCACGTGCGCAGCTTCCATTGGCGGAAGATGGGGAATACAGCGACTCAGTAAAAATATCAATACATCACCGCTGGCCATGGCCGACAATTTCGGATACTCTGAAGCAGGCCCTAAGCTCTCGAGCCTAGGTACCCAATATGCCCAGGCATACATCACCACGTGCCATGAAGACTTCAGTATCTCGGCCGAGTTGTTTAACTAAGTAGCGTTGTCGGGTCACACAATTGGACGTGACAATTAAACTACATGCGTATTTTTGTTTTGTGAGTTAGGGCATTAGTTTTGGCGCTTCTATAGATCGTTCACCGAGAATAGTCCTAGACTCGGCTTTGATCGGAACTGCCTTGAAGGTGCCACCGGCAGTTACAGATGCTAGTAGCCCTATGCCTGCAGCTGTGGTCTCATCGCTGGCTCTATGTAGAGCTATCTCATAAAGCAGTGTTTGATACTTATCTAAAGTCCCGTGCATCACTGACAGTCTTCCGAGATGACTTAGGATCTTCAGCTATCTGTTCGCTGTACCAGAGTCCTTGATTGATTTTCAATTATAGTGATTAAAGAAAAAAAAAATGACGCAAAACGGGAGACGTAGGCGAAGGATGCATTGTGATTCGCTCGATCCAGAAGCCTTGTGCCACATTGAGGACCTTTGCCTTCCCCAAACACCTGGAGGACTGTCACAAACCTATTCTCAGTGGGTTTCTGCACGCTAACTAGAAATTCCCGACTCCCTTGGACCTCGCTCTTTGAGTACTTCCCAGGGAAGCTACCCAGAGGTCCATCGCATTTGGGAATTGAAATGTCCAAAACCCAGTGCGGCATAACTGCTATGGCACCATTTTTAGAGTTAAGCCTGCCGGAGGTCTAATGTTAGATATAGGTCTTCAAGCCGCTATACCGCTCGTGCAGTTCAGGCTTGTTTGTGCCATACTTTGAACTTCGGATAGCTACAAGCCAAAAATAACGGAGGCCTATATCTAGTGTTACCTTGATTGCACTCAGGCTTTCAGTGCGTTGATGACACAGACATTCATTAAGCCCAAGTGGCTCCTAAGAGTATATTGAGGCATAGTATAATACAATGTTGCAAGCTTAATAATTACCACCGCTTCTCAGGATTGGCAAAATAGCCAATGGCCTAACACCCCTGCAGCCATGCTTCAAAAGCTGTGCCCATGACGGTTTCGTGCGCTAGCTGAGAAATGATGTTTGGTGTAGTAGGCCTCAATCTGAAACTTTGATAATGGGAACTCACACCGTTTAGCATTAAAAATAAATGAGAAATGATAAAAATGAATCTGGTCATGGCCAGAGGGCCATAGCAATGGCATACCGGTGCAAACTCATGTGCCTGTTGATAGTTGCATTGGGGTACATGCAATAATGTAGATACCTCGATTGAGACGTTTCAAATGGCAGTGCCTCGTTTTAGCATGTAGACTAAATATAGGTCTGCAGGCCTTCGCTAAGGCGTCCCAGTGAGAACCCCTGCCAGTGCAGGGTTCCGTCTATTTTTACTTCGTGCAAACGGAAGAACTGACTGGGATGGCGAGTTGGCTTGAGCTTCACAGTTCTAGGCTTCATTCCTCGGGATGAAGCGAGGTTTCAGGATTTTTCGAGATGCATATGTCCAGTGGCGCTTTCTCGGCTGACGCAGGCCCTCTCATGATACAGTGCCAGAGTGTCTCGGGACTGAAAATGGGGATGCTTGGCCGGATGTTTCATACTGACCCACAATTCGCAATCGTTTTCATTGCTATAATGTCGTTATCTTGGCATGAGGCCTGGTACTTTCAGGAATTCGAAACCCGATTCAATTGTTAGTGTGATTTTGTAGCCTCAACGGCGACGGTGCCGGCGCTGGCACAATAATTGTGCATTGACTGTTATCTACCGCATATTTCTGCTACATATACCATTGAGCGGTGAGGGGTACCTATTCCATTGCAGTTGTCTCCGAACGTAAACATATTACCACAATTACAAATGACAGGGGCATGTATCTGGCACTAGATTCACTGATATCGACCCAGACGCTGCATGGTGGTTGGCGCCATAGCTTAGCTGACTACACTTTGCAGCGGAAAGGGTCTCGGATCGTCTCATCACTTTGATAAACCGTTCTGGTGGCCGTACATCAATATCGATGTGCACATACTTCGACCGTTTTGCTCATGCGTTTTCAGCAAGAAGTTAAGACACAGAATGCAAGACGGCAAGGCATATAATCTCGTATGCATGTGATACATACTGGCGGATGCAGTATATATACGAAGTGCCAGCACTATGGGTCCAGATGCCTCACCACACAAACTCTTACTCGCATACATGTACGAGTATACTCGGTGCAGTGATGAATTATTGCACTGAAACAGCTGCTAATTACCCAACAGGATACTACATACGGATAGTTATCATTGAACTAGCCAATGAGTTCTGGTCCGCAAGCTGCATGCACTCGCAATAATTGATGGGTGTGCCGAGTAGATGTACTCACTGTTAGAGTGCTAGTTGCAGTGTAATACTAAAATCCATATATCCCTGATGCCATTCCATCGAATGACGTATGTATATATCACGATTTCTCTGCAACGAAATCTGCGGCCCTAAAAGTATACCGCAGGTCATATTGAGGATTGATCGTATGGAGTACATAACCTCCACAGGCTTGGGTAGTTGACACGCCTGCTCTAGATACGGATAAACTGACATAAACACGTTCAAGGCATCGAGGGACGTGCAGCAAAAACTTCAGTCGTCCATTAATATCACAGTGGCAGCTGCAGCCCTTTCATCCGATGGTAATAAATAAATAAATAGCAGGCAGGCAAAACTGGGAGACAAATTGGAGGCACGGCACCTGAGATTTGGGAAAGGTTGTTTGAATTAAACTTGGTAATTGGATTCACCAGTGTGCAAAAAAAACAGTGGTAGGGAGATCGGAGTTACACAGCAGGTCAGGCAGATCAGGCAAGTTGAGGCTTCGGCCTCATGGTCACCGACTCCGCGGCGAACCAGGCATAAGCGAAAATGTACATGTTAGCAGATCGGAGGCGCTCACTTTGCAAGGACTTTAAGGAGGATAGGTATCGTATACATGTTGTACAAGCTAGGCAGGCGGTGGTGAAAGTGCCACAGGCTAGAGTTGCTGTATGTATGTTTTACACACTCTGCTGGCTGTGACCCGCACCATATTATCTTGACAAAAGGTACCCTTAAGGCAAGGCTATCGGGGATACTTGTTTTGTAGATTCGAGCCACGCTATGAAAACAATTCAACATTACCCACAGTTAAACTCCAGCGCAGTTTCTCCTCGCAGAACTGCGGGAGGGCGGGTTACCGCATGGGCATGCGTCCCCTTCCTAATACATGTACATGCACGTACTGTAATATAGGGCACTCCTCCCGGCGCTAGAAGTACGCATATTCCCGCCGAGGGAGACAATATACATTGGGTTTCGTTACAAAGTCCTCATAGTTTCTTATAGCAGGTTGTAGCAAGCGGAGTGGGTCATTCCCGGTTATCCTTCCCTCGTGCGGATTAGTAGTTGAGGTTACCTCGGTGGTGTTACGTCCCAGTAGAGGATGCTGTGACACAATTAACATAGGCTAAGAGCTGCGCTATAATGGAGGAGAGGCTAAGTAAATGTAGATTCTAGAAAGCTGGAAAGTTTCACGGGGATATATCTGTATTGGACAAGATCTGTCACTGCCTTGGACATGGAGGACGATGGTTTGGGGGGCTGTGGTATACATAATATACTTAACCTTGTAGTTAAAGCTAGAGCCCTAAGGCTAATCACAAGGAACTCCTTCTAGCTGTTGGAGCTACGTTGGTAATTATCAACCGAGTTTCATGGGACTCCATGGGATAACAACTGCAAGGTTAACGGTGAGTGAAGTTAACCACAATCAAGGAACAGAGAAAGGTGGCATGATTAGTGAATGAGATTGGGTACGTGATTGAAAATAGCAATACACTGGGGAATTCCAAAGTAGTGTAACTTCATCTGAAATATCCGCACAATACAGCCAATAGAATGTCGTGCTGAAGCAGTGTATATTATATTGGTGATCAATTCGTCCATGTATATATGTACACAAGTACAAGAAAGGACTCGGGGTGTGGTTGGCCTTAACCGCCTCTTTGGGCATCAAGCTGCAAAGGAGAAACCGAAAGAGGTTACCATCCAGGTACGCTCAGTACTCTCACTGGGCTGTTCGGTGGATCCACTTCGGCACAGTTACCTAACCTTAAACTCCCAAGAGTTGAGTGCAGATCTAGACTCCACCGAGTCGTGATCTCTCTCTGTGTATTATCACCTTTGGTTGTTTTGATGTCCTCATAGGAAGATTTGTAACATGAAAATAATTGATAAGGTAGAATATATCAATATTATCAATCATTCGGGACGCAGGCCACTTAATGGCATACTGCAAAGTCTGTTGTGGCTTTATTTTGCCATCGCGCAGAGTATGTGCTCTATTCTAGAAGGTGCTCATGGGGGCAGGTGAGCACTGGGGGTCTAAATTGAGGCGGGTTGGTCTCAGGGTAAACGTCTGAGGTGGTCTAGATCTAGTGTCAATTAGCTGGGGTGTCACTTGGGAATATTGACATTCTGGTGGAGTAATATAAATTATCTAGACTATTAACACATTGAGAAACCTTCATCGAGAAAGCTTGATACGCAGTGTGATAGTATCTTAACTACTGCAATACTGGGACGCTTTGGCATGCGGGTACAGGGTAATGGATAACTGCTAGAACTGAATGAGCAACCCCTTCAACATCAGTCGATGGAACTCAGGACTACTGTCAGTTTCAGGGCCTGGGGGGCTTGAGGAACTTATTGCAAGAAACATCAAGCTGGATGTGATGTTATGGTTGGAGGTGAATACATGAATACATATGGATTTTGCATAGATTATGGCAAAATGTGATGGGTCACCCTACCCGTTTTCGAAAGCCCGCCAAAAAGACAAAAAAATTGAGATTACAAGGCTGGAATGCCCCGACTAAAAGAAATGATATCTCTTGGTTACCAATTCAGAAAAACTCCTAACTTTAGAGACACTAGTTTGTGTGAGGTTTCCATATGCCACTTATGATATATCAATATCTGACCTTAGGCTATAGCAAAATCATATCTAGAGGAATCTCCATATATGGAGGAATAGAACTGAATATTCTGGCACTGGTATGTATCATGCACTACTTTTGAATTAGGGGTACATTTCTACATTGTATCTAGAGGATATATGGAAGTGAGTTTGAAACCCTGTCCCGGATTGACAGACTATTTATTCAGTGTATTGAGGTCCACACTTCACTTGCACGGATTGTAGTGGCGGGGGTGGCCGCTCAATTTTGCCGCGCATCTGTATTAATGAATATATATATAGTAGAAGGAATATGAACGCCATAGCAGTGCTGAAGGAGGGAGTTGCATACACGAAAGAACATGGGTACCAAATACACTGATGCAAGTTCAAATATCCGCAGGTAAACGCTTCGGGAGAACAAACGTACTCGGAGAGAACCAGCTCAACGCCACGACCACGTTCGCCCTATGCCTGACAACCGCGAAGGCTTCTGGTCATTCCATTCCTCATCGTGCAGGCCGAGGGAAGCAGGGGTGAGGGACTTCTTAGAAAGTGCTGCACAAACAGTTGATATAAGATCCCGCCGGCTCTCCATGTACTTTGTCTCATACTCCCCAAGCTTCTGCTTCAGCTTCTCCTCGTGACTATCAATGACGGCTTGCAACGCGCCAATGGTAGCTTGTTTGTTTTCAAGTTCCTTCTCTTTCTCTGAAAGCCTTCTTCCGTAATCATTACCTATTTCTTGAAGCTCTCTCTCCCTTCCCGCGAGTTCCTCCTCGGTTTGTTTCAGCTTGTTCTCGTCCAGGGTGGATTGCTGCTTCCAGCGCTCAAGTTCTTGCTCTTTGTTCCCCAGGACTTCCCGATAGAGTTCGCCATTATTCAACTGTTCCCTATTCAGATTCTCCAAGAGCACAACAAGCGCATCTCGCTTTTGTTGCAGCAGTTCCGTCTCTTTCTTTTGCCTCTCCAGAGATTCGTTTTGGTGGAGAGAGGTTTGTTCCATCTCTGCAAGTCGTGGACCAAACAATTTCTCATTCTCTTTCAGAATGTGCACTTGCTCATCTCGCTTCTCAATCTCTCTCTCTTTCTCCACGAGTTCTCGGATCAATTGTTTCTCATTCTCTCGACACCTTTCCACTTTGGCTTCGAGGGAGGTAATATTCTCATCTTTGACTGCAATCTCCGCCCTGAGGGATGTCACGAGGTGTTTCAGCTGGTCAACTTCATCTTCTTGGTCAAGGGAAATGAGATCCTGTGCACCAGAGGGTAGCTGGTATCCTGGTGGGATGTGGTGGCGGTAAGGATTGCGTGCCTAGAATTAGGCAGGGGTTTCTCATTAGTACTTCTGGCCGAGGTAGGTCTTGATTATGGAGATCAATTAGCGCCTACAGAGTTGATAAGTTTGACAAAAACTAGCTCAGTATCCATGCCTTCCGCATTGGCGGTGAAGAACCATTCCCATAACTCATCCAGCTCTTCGTTGGAGAGGAACTGATCGGAATCCAGAAGGTCTACATCGCGAACAGGTGGAGTCGAGCTCCCGGAGCGGCCTTTGGTGGCACTTTTCCCACGCATAATAATTATGAGGTACCACGAAAATGTCGATGGATGGTAAACACAATTGTAGGGCCAAAGCAGAAACAGAATTGTTGGATCCCAATGCAGAGACCAGGAGGTGGAGTCACAGAGCATCCCAGTTATATTATTAACAGCCAAAAAACAATTAGCTTGAGTGAACTGCTCATGCTCCAACTATGTGGGAATCAGCGACATCAGGATTGGTGCCCAGACTGTATTCCCAATAATAAAATCACAGGCCCACCAATAAAGCTGTCGAGTCGTAGGTATGCGATAACAGTCTGCAGGCGCATGCAGGTGCCAGCAAATACCTGCTGATATGGATGACCGTACTCTCACACTTCCAAGAATCGTCACAATCATGCGATCCTTTGCAGTAGTTGTTTATTGCAGAGACTGTATACAGATATAGATCGGCATCTTGGGTCATGATGGTGGTAAAAATCATGAATCATTGATCCACCATTCTAGAGGATTTCTCTCCCATGGTTGGGAAAAGAGTGTGTGAGGAAGTATTCTGGATCTTGTACTCCGTATGGGAGGCGCTTTGTGAGTTAGATGAGTTGAGGATAAACTTGTGGTATGAAATGGAGTACCATACAGTACCCCCTGATAGCCTATGCTCCCTTTGGGGGAAAGACATATAGGCTCAAAAAAACAAAAAAGAACCATACAGTACCGCAAGAAGCGATAGCTCATGCAATGTCTGTCTCAGGCGTTGACCAACCACAACAGAAGAGAATGCCCTCTGTATTTCCCGTGTAGAGTTCTGTGTGTATGTCATGGATTCGAGTTATATAATAGTACTGTACGGATCCAAAGAGCTCCATCACGTGGTTATCACAACTCCAAAATAACTTCACGAGCCGGGTAGTGGTGGAGTTCGGGTTCCTTGTACCGGTAGTCTTATTTGGTCGCCCTCAGTTGGTCTGGTTGGCATTTTATGTGGGGGCACCCGTTAAATACTAGATTTTCCTGACTTAATCCACCACCTAAACGTCCGGCAATATACAGTGCGTGGGCAAAAGAATCCGCGACCCCCCCTGCAATATTATGCAGGCAGGTCGCGGATTC
>Ga0307514_10001964_pt1 | contig 22441 bp, 29 predicted proteins | sample 16_EM_MG_FD_203088 | JGI IMG/M metagenome (GOLD analysis project Ga0307514, IMG submission 203088) | Populus trichocarpa ectomycorrhiza microbial communities from riparian zone in the Pacific Northwest, United States - 16_EM | ecosystem: Host-associated > Plants > Roots > Unclassified | place...
ATTCAGCCCTGCCTGTGCCCGACTCCGTGTGGTCATCGACACTGCACGATTCGGCACGGCTCCAGCACGTCCTCCAGCTCTGCGGGGTGGCATTGGACTCGAAGGACGATAGGTAAGACGACGTTCATCGAGTCGAGGTAAATTTTCTGGTGAAAAAATTTTCGTCTCCGTCAAATACTCCCTTTCACCTGTCGGCGATTAGGAGCCTTCTGAAGGTTTAGAAATGTAAGTTCTTCCTGTTGGCCTTTCACTTGCCTCACTAATCACACCACCGTAAACCAGACTCAGTTTATTCGACTGAAGACGGATAGGTAGTGTAGATGGGGGAGTACAAGGTAAAAAGCTAGGCTCTACTAATAGTCCGTACGATCTATTTATGTTAACCGTTTGGTATCACGTGTTGAGACTAATCCGATAGCTTACACTTCGTGCGGGAGGTATTGAAGGCCACGGAGAAGCCGGGCAGAATTAATCTCAAAACACGCACATATCATCGCTTCGTTCCACTCCCGAACTTCCAGTACCACATCGCCAAGGTTACAGCTACTACGTGGTCCCATACCGTCAGCAGCAGATAGCATCCCTCGTTGCCCCCCAGCTCGTTTCCTTGCTTCAGCATCCAGGGATGCCCGATGAGCTCCACCGCAGAGATACGTAGGTTTGCATCCTTCTGGAAACAATGGTTGCTGAACCTGGGTCGGTGTGTGAAACTCCGGCTGGAGGAGACCCATACAAGTGAGTGGTCCGGGAAACAATGACGCAGGAGGGGTGATCTACCATTATTCGGCATATCTCACCCTTCTGCATATTTGCCAACATAATCCCCTTCGTGGCCACGACTTCCCCTGTGACCCAATCGAGGGCACTTAAACACGACTGAGGATGCCACGGGTGACGTGGAGAAGTTGAGAGAACGCACGATAGCCCTGGTCAAACGTGCCTTTCCCGAGACAACCACCGAGGTGCCATCATGAGCAAGCCGCAAAATGCTAAAAGCTTGCAGCTAAAAGTTAGTCCTTTAGAAGCTTGGGAGTGCCGTTTCTGGAACTTGGGGGTGTGTTCGCGCCTGGCGATGGAGATGGAATAGAGCCGGTATGCGGAGAGGGATATATCGTCGATGTGGGGTTCTTTAAGAGGGAGAGCGAAAACGTGCGTGGTTCCACTTTGACTGTAATATTGAACCGTCACGGCTGTGGCGGAGGAGCTTTGTCTAACGCTAAGCCCGATCACGGGGAACCTCGCGATTGCTGCTGACTCTTCGAGAAAATGGGATTCACCGTTCCATACGCTCAAGGAATAGTGTATCCTAGATGAATGTATCGTCAGCCTTGGCACACAGAAGTCAAACTTAGCGCAAGCGAATTGCGATATACTGGATTCCGGCCTTTTCTCCCGGCTTCTTGTTCCAGCAGTCCTCAACAAGTTTCCACGTCGCGAATGAAAGACACATCTTGGAAGCGTCAGTCGGCTTGGCAGGGTGTTGACCTTCACTGCTGGACGGTCAGGTCTGCGCTATCTCCTGGTGAAAATCCAACAGGGATGGTTAGACGGGTCTACGGAAGTAATGGTTACATCGTACCTCGACGACGACCATCCGAAGGCATAGAAGTCCGACATTTGGTAGGCCGCCTAAGTTCACTATTCAGCGGTGCTTCCAGGATCTCGGGTGCGGCCCATCGCAGACTGTAGCCGCGCCATGGGGTGGAGGCGTTGGTCGAATAGGGGTCGAAAGTCATCGAGGAGATCCCGAGGTCGGAACTTCCACTTCCATTCGCGGATGTTTGAGCTGGGTCCAATTACAGTAGACGTTGGTCGCCCGTGCCAGCGATGAGTCAGACAGAAGTGGTGGTTTGATTAGGAGCGGCCATGGTCGGATATTGCAGCGGCCCCCACGTTTGGTCGTGTCGGAGGTGAGCTCAGGATGAATGCTGAAGATGAGGAACAGGGACGCGACTTTCGGGGTGGGGAATGCAGGTATATGCCACCACGGGAGCTTGGAGAGCACCTGCAGGCGATGTGGGTCCCTTTTGGCGGGGGCAAACAAATGTACAAAACAACTCAATTGTCCAAGGACTCTCACCCGATGGCAAGCAGAAGCACTCGCCCGAACCCTTCAAGATCCATCAACTGGCTCTTTTTCAATCCTGTGAATACAAGGAGCAAGGTTCATGGTCTGTCCGTCCCCGGTCACCCATCGGATATCGGCATAGGGGATTTAGATTGGGCCACCGAACTCGAGAAGAAATTCGGGTTCAGCGCGGATACATCCACCATCGAGTTCCAGCGGGCGCGTTTTTGACCAAGGTGCTTCTTTTTTTGTCCTCTGACTTTTCTCCTAGCCAAACCCCCCTTTGTTAGTGGACAGCGTCGACAAAGATTGGATCGATGGCGTCCATGACCTCGACAGCCTCACTCGTTTCTGCCAACCGGCTTCCCGTGTTAATAAACTCTCCGAGGACACAGATATCGTTCACATTATTGTCATGGCCGAGCAGCTTTTTGACGATACAAGCCAAATGGAGGCTGTCGAAGAAAGGGACCTCGTCCCACCCTTGCACACATTGCACCTTCGTGAGTCCCAGGTCTCGACATTCCCTTTCCAGGCCCTAAACCTCCTCAGGCTTCTGGGAAGGGAGAGAAAAGTTACCCGTCCCACCCTCTAAAGCCACTACGTCGAAGGAGTACGCCAGATTACAGAAGAGCTCGAAGACAGCGATATATAATGGATTTTACGCACGCAACCCAGACCAACGTCCGGCGGTTGTCACTATTGCTCCCCCTATCGAGATCTTTCACCCAGTCTTTCAGCAATTCTTGGACAGGATTGACGATCCTGCATTCAAACCTGCCCCAGACATCGTTCCCGTCGTTTCCCGATTAATGCCTGCCACCATGGAGATGCACCCTTCAGAAGACACCGCGCTTACCAAACTGTCCCAACTCTTTTCCGACCTACTGGGCACACGTGTGGAACATATCACATCGGTCAACTCATGTTCTCCGGATGGCGTGACATTGGAAATAATGGGCAATCAAGCTTTTCCTTTTGTTTGCATCGAGTACAAAACAGGGTGTGGTCCTTCAACTTGGGCATCATATTATTTTCGGGAGTTCCTGCTTGAAGATCAGGTCTGTGGTTCTTGTGTGTGCTCATGCTTCTATTGACACAACCTGCAGTACGAGCGCATCCTTGAAAAATGTTGTTGTCCAGCTTTCCTCCTTGCTGGTAGCGGTGCCTATCTGTCCATACTCGGTGCTGTATACACCGACAAGTTTGTCGTCCAACGGCTTACCGACATCAAATGGATCGGAGAGGCCACCACTCACGAAGATCGCAGGGTCTATCGCCTCGCAAAAGTCTTCACGTCGTTGCGTCTCGCTGTGGAGGCGCTGGGTGATTATTATGAGAGTGTCTCAAAGGATCAGGATATCCCCGCTCTGGTTCTCAACGAACCCCACCCTCGTTTTTTCCCTTACCCTACGAGCTTTGAAGAATACCCCACTAAGGCCGACCATGAACCCAAGTGCACAGAATTCAGGTACATCGACACCTTCAGTGCAGCCTCCACCAATGTCACGTTCCTTGCCAAGGTCAAGTCGTCAGGTCAGAAGCTGGTCATCAAGTTTGTTGACCGATATGGTGTGGAAGCCCACCAACTGTTAGCCGATGCGTCTATGGCGCCCCGACTCCTATATTGTGGCCAGCTGGACGGAAAAAAGGACGTGAGGCGTGCTGAGGGTCGTGATGAGGATGACACCAACCCTGGAGGCCTATACGACGGACCGATGCGCATGGTCGTTATGGAATACATCGAAGGAAAAACTGCACAGGAGGATCCCGCCTGGCCAGAGGGCGCTCGTGAACAGGTGGAGAAGGCGATCCAGACACTGCATGATGCCCAGCTCGTATATGGAGATCTGTGGGCACCCAATGTCGTGTTTTCAGGAGATAAGGTATTTCTCATCGATTTCGACTGGGCTGGGAAGGTGGGTAAGGTGCAATACCCCCGGGGTTTCTCGGTAATGGTGAAGTTACCCGGGAAAGAGGTGGAAAAATTGGAGATGAAGCCTATCCTGAAGGAGCATGACCAGTTCATGCTCGATCGACTCTTCCCCAAGCAGCGATCCCCTCCGAACGACCCGCAAATACAGGCGCCTCCATCTTCAGGTTCGTTTTTTTACATCACGTTTTTCTCTCTCGTTCCTGAGTGTTACATTCTCATTCAGACGTTGAAAATGACCCTGAGTAGGGAGACGGCATTAAACAGACACAGACAGTAGCTCTTCCCCAAGCGGCAATCCCCCCATGGATCGTCGGAGTAGGTACTATAGTTCAGGCTCGAGATAACCAGAGGTGCTATATAGGCGTATAGATGTGTAATTTCATCTTTTGGGCGCACAATTTTCGCGACTGCAGAACGCGTACGCGTCACTTAAGTTTCAGACGTAGTACACCCCCGGATCTGAGGTTTTATACCGTCTCTGAGATTTTATACCGTCTCTGTCGTCCCCTCTCCACTGCTTGGCCTTCATAGTTATACTATGGCCCGATCAAACGGGATGGGAATTAGGTGTGCGTGAAGGCTTTTGGAAGCCAGACCGCGGGGAACCTGGACAAAATCAAACGGGTGTGTGGTGGTATTTCGATGAGAGAGTGAAGGTTCTATCGCGGAATAATAGGGTGGAAGTCCGTTTTGCACCCGAACGTATCACCCTTCCTCGGAGTTTCGGGGACGCTATTCTCATTCTGCATCATCAATGGAGATGGGGGGCAGCGAAAATGCACTGGGAATAACAAGTCAAGGACCACTCGAGGAGGCGGTGCGGTGCGTCTGGGGAAATTCGGTGGTAGGGGACGGGCGTATCATCCCGGGAGTCTCTGGAGAAGCACCTCCAGAACATGATTCTAGCAAGGCTTCGATACCAAAGTTGCATGACGGGCAACTCAATGACTGCCTTTAACATAGAATAGAGCATCAAGCAGCGCAGGTTGGGAGTACCAGATAATGGGGATGTGGGGGTTTTCGTTGGTCGATCACCGGTAAACCCGGTCTGGTTCGTACCAAACCCATAATCTAGCATGGGATCCCGGGGTTGACAATGAGAGCTCTCCCGCTGCTGCTCCATGTTCGCCGCCGCCGCCTACAGACGGACACTGTGATGTTGGAGGGCTCTGAGAAGAAGGCAACCGCCTAGAATACGAATACCCACGACTCGATCACCTTTTTTGGACGATCATCTTCACCGGCGCGGATACATAACGGAGAGGTAGAAACTATTCCTATTACGGTCAATAATATCAACGTCACATTTGGATCATATGTATGTTCTACTTGAGGGGCATAATAATCTTTCGCCTGACGAATACATACTCAGTCTTGGCACACAAAAGCCCAAGTTACCGACTGACACCCACCTATCGGGGGTTGCGCAAGTGAGTTGCGATATACTTGATTTCCGGCCTTCTCTCCCGCCTCTTGTTCCAGCAGTTCTCGGTAAGTTTCCACATCACGGATGAAAGACCCATCCTGGAGGCGTCAGCCGGCTTGGGGGGGCGTTTACCCTTCATCACCATCAACTGGACATTCATGTCTGCGTCCTCCGGGAAGGGATATCTCCCGGTGAAAATCTAGCAGGGATGGTCAAATCTCAGAGGTCTACGGAAATAATGGTGACATCGTACCTCGATTATGACCATCCCAAAGGCATAGACGTCCGACATTTTGGTAGGCCGCCTAAGTTCACTATTCAGCGGTGCTTCCAGGATCTCAGGTGCGGTCCATCGCAGACTATAGCCGCGCCATGGAGTGGAGGCGTTGGCCGAATCGGGGTCGAAAGTCATCGAGGAGATCCCGAAGTCGGAAATTCGCGGGACCCCCTCGTTGTCGAACAAAATATTCTCCTGATGTGTGACAGTCAGCCAATGAGAGATTCCTACTCGGTGCGACTGACCCCCTTCAGGTCTCCGTGAAAGACGTCGTTGAAATGGAGATAGTAAAGCCCATCTGCAACTCCGGCCATCTTGCGGACATGAGACTCAGCCTCACCAGCGTGGAAAAACATAGACCCTTACAATAGCCACGCGGTTTGCACCGGGATACCTATTGAGGTGCTGTAAGAGATCTCCATCCATCCATGGGGACACTACGCAAAGCTCGGCAATGTCCAGCCCCGCGCCGAGAGTTGGGACCACGTTGGGGTGGTTCAACCGCTTCCACGCGGTAACCTCCTTGTAATACCTCTGGCTTGAAAGTGAGTCGTGCGGTCGTACTTGGTGAGAGGCACTGACTTTTATCCTGTAATCCTCTCCTTGGTACACACGAAAAACCTTCGCGGCGTAAAGACGCTCTCGATCATCCGTGACTCTCCAGACATCAGCGGTACCCCCTCCAGCCAGCGCACGATTACTGGCCTTGGACAACTTTCCGGGGAAATAGTGGGATCTGGGTAGAATTCTCCTCGATCCGCATGTCTTTCTCAGAGAGCGCAGGGTCCTTCTCCGAAGTTGCTCCGTGCAGATTCTAGAATCAATGATCTGGTGGAAGGGTAAGCCGTAATGTCGCTTGAGGGAACTCAAAGCCGACATACCTGATCCAGGTTTTCCACCCACATCCTGAGGTCCTGTTCTGGCAATCGTTGTATGGAAAATTTGTAATCCTGGGCATCGAATATCGTAGATAAGACTTGTGGGATCTCGACTGGGGGGATGTTACCCCTTGCGAGATGATGAATGAGTTCGTATGTCGTATTCTGAGGGGCGGCCATCGAGGGAGGTGAGTGTGGAAAGGAGAGGATTGGAATGGGCGGGGCGTGCTACCCGCATGCAACCCTCAGGCTTGCAGCATAGCCCCATCACATGTCACATGGTATATGCTCGAGGCTTTGATTACCACCGGATCGCACAGGATGTAAGTAAGTATGCGTGTCAGTTTTGGCGCGGGCGGAGGAATTCACCTCAGGGTTCGCCTGGTCAACAGTGGGCGATCACCGGATCCGACAATTTACACCAATAACAGGCTCCTCGACGAGTCAACCGCCTTCATAGTGGGGCTAAAGTCGATAACGTTGATGGCTTACACGTGTCACAGGCCCAGGTTAAGCCTATAAAAGAGAAGAGATTCCAGAGGAGAGGGCGACACGAGGGGAGGTAAGGTGGACGACATTCACTTTCGACCAATGACGTAACGTGACAGATGTGACTGTCAGCCATTTTTTGCAGGAGATTGGTCAAGCGTGACACACGAGCGCCCTCAAGAAAACATAACTCCTCCTCGCAGCTTACAGCCACGATCCCGTTTGGACCTGGTTTTTGAATTTAGAGCCTGTATCAATGGGAACGAGGTGTTCCCATCTCTTTAAATGAAGGGCTGGCGAGGGAGATAGTATTATACAGTATTATGACGTCATTGGTCGAAAGTGAATGTCCTCCACCTTACACCGGCAACGTCCGAGCATTCCGGCCCATCGTGGCACCCTCGGTGCGATGCTATCGCCAACATGTTTATTTTTCGTGCTCGGGACTACTAAATATCAAGCATTGAATATTGAATACAAAGCGAAATGATTGGCCGCTCTTGAACATCGCTCCGGTTTTCAATCGAAATTCGCCTCCTCCATCTTGACCCACACACCACCGTTCGCATAAAGGGTGATGTGGGATCTGACCCAAACCTTCTCCGTCGCTTTCCTTCCGGTAGCACTCGCCCAATCCGCCGGTGGCTTGGCTTCCGGGTTTGAATCCATATCGAACTTGATCTTTTCGAACGCCTGGGCGATGCGAGCAATCACTGTGGAGGCGGACCTGCGTTGAATGGAAGGAAGATAAAGGGGTTCGGGACAAAGTACTTTTTGGCCCTATCATCCAGGAATCGGTCTGGATCAAACTCGTCGGCTGGTGAAGACGTGAGCACGTCTGAAGAACACATCTCGTCCGTGCTCACCAGTGGGTCCCCATAGATCCACTCTTCGATGCATCAACCACGGCGAATAGTGAATATGAGTGTCAGGAGGGATGTAGATCGGCTTTCCCCCATCTGTAGATGGCCATAGGACTCCCTTCCTCGTGGATCTGAGGTTCAAGGGCCTGTATTCCTGTTCAGAACGAACGCGCTACCACACAGCAGGTTCAAGGAACTCACACGTTCGGATACAAACGTAAAGTTTCTGGTCATCCCCCAAATCAGGTTGCAATATAAATGAAGGTATATGGATCTAACTTACCGTTCAACGCCGCCCGAAGGTATTTCATACCTCTCAAACTGTCGGGGTCAACCTTCCCGTCGGAACCAAGAGTATCCAACACCTCCCGACGAAGGCGCGCATAGACTTGCGGGTGCTCGGCGAACATGGCTATCGTGAACGTCGTCAAACCAGCAGTCTGGATTCAGTTTCAGTTCGGCCCTTATGCGGGGGCGACAATCAGCGTACTGTGTCCCGACCAGCCAACATTATATTGTAGGTTTCGTCTCTGATCATCTCGTAGTCTGTCGTCACGATTGAGTGCGATACAAATAAACAGACGAGTCAAGTTGAAAACAGTACCGTCTGTATGATGCACGAGATGATCCAATAAGCTCCCTTCTTCCTTGTTCAACTCGTAGGCACCATGGGCCTTCTTTTTCCTTTGTAGCGCCGCTTCGATAAGCGGGCTAATGAATTTGTCCGTGAGGGTTCTTTCTGCGGTCACACTATCCTTCCAAAACTCGAATAGAGACCAGAATTTCCCATGAATCATTCGAGCGAATGCGTATTCCTGCGCACGGTTGAACGCTAACGCGAATTCGTCCGACGGGTGTGTGGGCCGAGTGTGACCTTTGTGCGTGGACGGGTAGGGTAACTCGGCGGATAAACTCTTCACGTCCCGTCCGAACAGGAACTCTGTCGCTGTGTCCAACGTGAATCGACATAAGACGTCTTGAACGTCGACGGCGACACCCTGGCTAAACCGCTCTTTCATCTTGATAACCACCTGGTCGGCGTGACGGTTGAAGATATCAAAGTCGCTGATCCTCTCCCTGCTAAAGAACGGCCGAGTCATCGACCTGTGGTATCTAAAAATGTAGTTTGTTAAGCAAAACGCGTAAACTGGCGACTCCTGCACTGACTTCCATCTCTCCCCTTGGTTACGTGTCCGGTGAGCGTTTCCATCTCAATGAGAATATAGACACACACCATCCGACACGAAAATTCCAGTTCCAAACAAAGAACCTCCATAGGCTCTTACAAGTTCTCCTTTTTCGTATTCTTCAAAGTTTGTCGAAAGTATCATCTATTGGCTGATGAGATGACGGGGGGAAACGAGGATCATGTTTAAGCCACCTTGATGTATTGCGGCTCTGTGGTCATGATCTGAAATTATGTTGAGCGATCTCGGAGACAGAGGGTAGGTAGGAGCACCGACTTACGCGAGATGTCCACAAAGTGCGCATGTCGACCGTCTGACCACTCTCAGCAAACCAATCAACGAGTCCATCACCTGCAAGAATTTCAGTAAGTCTCTGGGTACTAGGTGAGGGTATATGTGCACACCAACGTAGCCAGTACGGAATGCCTTCATCCAAGTAGCGATCAAATCAACTCCTCCCGGAAGTCTCATAGGCACCGTCGGGGCTAGTCTTGCACCAAGTGACGCCGCTGTCCTCCCGTCCCTCCAGTACTGATACTGTGCATGGGCAACGAGGATGCACGGAAGCGCAAGGATCGAACACGATACGACTACCCACACGGGTAAACTTAGACCCAGGGCCTCGTTTCCGATGCATATGGAGTAGACCGTGACAGTGAAAGGAACGAATTCCCAGCTGAGAAGCTGGTTAAGGATGAAAGACGGTCCTGGAGGCAGGTTTGACAGAGGCATGGTCAGGATCGCTATGCAGGGTCCGTGTCCAGATGTGGGGTGTATATGGGGGTAGCTGATGACCACGGGGTTGAGCGTTGACATCAAAATTGGAAGAGGATTATATAGTCGCACAAGGGATGACGCACATGTCCGAGCGGATATCAAAAAGGGTCTGAGACTGTTGGTCATTTGAGCCAGGGGTCATCCGAGGCAAGCAAAATCTTTGCATTGAGGACTGATCTGGGCCAGAATAGATTGAATCTGTCCTCGCTAGGCGCGGTAGAGCTCGGTCCGGGGACGCTGCCTTGTTTGGACTCGCCGTCCAGGTCTGACTGCTATCGTCGTCTGGCGCACCGCCGCTCGTCCTCCTCCCCTGTACCGTCCCCTTCAGAAATTTCGTCCTCCCAGTCCTCCCGCCTCTGAATTCGAGGCTGGATTCCGGCCTACCGCCGCTGTCATTAGTCCTAGTTTTTCTGTTATCAACAGCCCCTCCACCAGGTTGATCGGATTGGTGCGGTATACACACCTCCATCATGACACACTTCAATCAGCTGAACGACGACGATAAAACACCTAAACGATTGAATTAGCGGGTCCCGCGCGGATGTTTTCCCGCCTGCGTTTCGGTTGTCGCAATAGCGGGAATAGTTCATGCCGGGGGACCCTTGTTCCGGTATTGTGTGTCAATCCGGGGTGCTCAGCCCCAATCCCATCAAACTAAAACCACAGACTGAGACCATGGCCCGTGGAAAGTGGCCTTTCGGAATACTTAAAACAAAGATGGTGAACCGAACCAAGACCATAGGTTAGGGTAAATTATTTATCATCCTGCGTTTCTCGTCTGGGTGCCCTGAGTCTATGGAGCCACCGCGCCTCCGTTTGCGCCAGTTAGTTCCGGCCTCGTCTCTGACGACATCCTTGTCACCCCTTCCTCCAGGCACATCCTCCCGCATGTCGATCAGCATATCCGACCTCTCCACCTTTGATGACACACGCAAGGGTTTAATCTCGATCGCCTTGGCCGCCTCAACGAGGTCTCGAAAGCATGCGACGAGGTCAGGAACGACGTCCAGAATGTGGGAACCGTCAAAATCATCCTCGTAGGTGACATAGCTCGACACGAGAGTCAGTCTCATCTTTTCCAAAATATCCACCAGGGGATGAAGTTCCTTTGCGAGGAAGCTGCCATACTCCGCGAAATCGTGATGTGAGAACGAACCGGCACGGTCCGAAAATAACTTGTTCCTAGCTGTTTCGTCGCCCTTGGTAGTATTCAAAGTGCAACTAAAGACAGCCCAAGTTGCAATCCACCAGACAGACTCGTAGTCGTGAAGAGGTGTGTAGAGGAAGATCCGTTTTCTGATGAGCTGCGTGGGGGAACGTAGCAGCGGAAGAAATTTGTAGCGGCCCTCAACCGCTTCAACGGCAGCAAACTTCAATGTGCCCTGTCAAACCGTAAAGATGGGCCTAAAAACCGAGACAAATTCGCTTACCGTACGAGTATCGACGACGGCCGGGGGGGAAGATCCTTCGGGTTGCTTGGTGAGCCTTTGCAGGTCGGCTACCTTGCGCGCCTTGGCAAACTCTAGGTCCGAGATCTTGGCCTTCCCATTCACGACGATAATGTTTCCAGGACTCAAATCCCTGTGTACAAACCCTGCCTCGTGAAGTAACAGGAGGCCTAAACGTGCGTGTTAGATGAGGTCAGTACCACGACACTGAGCTCCGTACCTTCCATCACTTCGATCAAATGCCCAAACGTTTCCGAAAGCGAGGTAATATCGTACAATGAAGTGCCTCTCTCTCCGTAGACGATTTGATACCGGAAGCGGGGATGAGGACGGCGCTGCTGGGTTGCGCTCCTAATGCCCGATTCAAGACGAGAATCCTGGCTGGTAACCAAAGCTTGGCCGAGTTGCGAGTAGTTGGTCGTATGATCAACTTTGGCTTCCCATACAAGGGGGGAGGTCTCGAACCCTGTGTCTAATTTGCCACCGGATGGGATCCTGCAGTATTTGGTAAGCGCTGCGTTAGTCGCCTTGCGGTAACCGCAGAAATCGACGAAGTGCTTGCGGAACTCGTCGTCACCCATCGCCTCCCGTACTTTGTTGATAATCGTATGTTCCATCTGCTTTCCCGGCCGGTCCTCTACCCAGCAATCTTTGATGACGAGTGGCTTTGGTTTCGTTTGACCCTGCGGATAAACTTCGAAGACCCAAGTTCCGCGGCCGCACATCGAGTCAGCTCCAATGTCGTACAGCACAATCGATGTCAGGTAGTTCGTCCCCTGAACGGGAAAACGGAGCTGGAAATCGGAACTATTGACCCTTTCGATCTCGGTGTCGAACCCGAGGTCGGATTCGTTTGAGAAGGCAAGGAAGGCGAAGAACCGAATCAGAAGATCTGGCTCCTGCAGTTAGAGAGTTGTAAGAGAAGGTATATCAGCGTGAAGCGTTTACAGACCTCGAACCAGTCGATGGAAGGAAATTTGAACAACGCGATGCGACATGCTAGCCAAACGCAGAGCTTTGTCCCATCCACAGCGACTCCGAACGAGAACGCTCGTCGAGGATCAGAGCGCAACTCGTGATGAAGATTCCAGAACAATTTGTCCTGGTTCTATAAAACACGATCAGATGCGGGGAACCAGCTACTGAACGTTCGAACGCTCAGACCCACATCCTTCTTGTCTCCGTCTCCAAACTTGTACTCAAAAGGACAAGTTATATCTCTCCAGTGGATTGTGTCTGGTATTTTGATTTCAGACGCGTCCGAGGGGTTGACCTCGAGACTGGAATTCATGAGGAGAAAAGCGTCGGGCCGATGCTTGCTGATCCTGTCGGACTTGGGAGCGGCCCAACCAGCGTGGACCATGCACCGAACGTCCTTTCGCACCGTCGCAGCTGGAGGATATGTAAGGATTTCGTTGAAAAGGTCTGCGAGTGGCCGAAAAGCGTCCCACTCCAGAAGACCCGACCGCGAGTCCAAATTCGTCCTCGATATCCTCTGCGGATTCCATCTGTCGTCCAGCAGCCAACCCTGTTTAGTGATATGTTGCCTTATGCGATCCACGTCATATGCTAGGGGAATTTTCCACAGAACCTCGAGAGGGAGAAGGACTACGTGGTCAATATCTTCACGAACCATCCTCCGAGCTGCGTCGAGGCCACTAGTCCTATATCCACTGTTGGCGAGCTTCCCCTCGCGCGGTAAACTGTCAGGCGCATTGGTTGTGATATCTTTTGGGGGAGGCGTTATAGGTCCTGTGCTTGAGGTCGGTAACTGACTCTCGGGAGGCGGTGGAGTGGTCGTGGGCGATTGTGTCATAAGGCGATGGCCGACAGGCGACAGAGCCTGGGATGTACAGTCAGGTAGAAGTGATTTCGCGAAGTGAATGAAGAGCGTTGAGAGTAGGCTAGGGCGGATGTTGGGCTCATTGGTGTGGGTGAGACCTGGGGGGTCCGCCTGAGAGTGGCGCCCATAAGTTCGTCACCGTTGTCGTCCACCAGGCCCAGTGCGTCATTGACCAACATGCGACCACTCGTTTCGGATGCGCCAAAGTTCTACCGTCGCTGTTGGGCCAACGCCGTAGCACATTTCTCGTGAACGGAAAAACCCACGGTGCGACTGGCGGTCGGAATCGAAAGAAGGGCCTCAACAGTTCGCCAGGTAATGTACCCTCCTCAAACGCATCGGAAAACCATTACTTGTGCCTCCTGCGTGTTTTCGGGCGAGCCTTAGTGGGTTAATCGCTTCTCCCTATCGGGTCCACGAGAGACAGTTCCCCATCCGGATGGTGGTGACCTCTCCAATTTTCACGGTCAAAACGTCCGACCAACACGCGACGACCCGCAAAGTGGGTTTCCATTACTATCGCATGCCGCTCAACATCGGGATTATCACGTTTCGTCATCAGCACACTTCAGTAACAAGTCTGAATGACGATGACGAAAAAATTCTGACAATTGGGTCACAAACCAGTGGACCAAACTCCACAGGAATCTTTGCCAGTTCACGGATCAGCGCTGCAGCAGCCCCTCGACATCCCCCAACCAGACGTGGTCCTCGTGATCCTTCTGGCTTGGCTTGCAGGAAGACCATACAGTAGGTGTTCCGGTTCGAAATAGCATGACCTCGTAAATCAAGCAAATGATATTATCTATACCCGGAATAAATATTCGTCATCTAAGTCTAGACGGCCCCGCTTCAGCGTTTACGTGCATCTGGGATACCCCCTCAGCGACATCCTCAACCATCGTGTTGCCCACCGTGACCTCGTCTTCGGGTGGGACTAGAAACTCCAAGTCCTCGAACAAATGTGGGAAGAGAATAGCGAGCATGTCTTCGGCACTGTTCAGCAGAAGGTCAATATCTGACCCATTCCGGTGGTACGGTAATTACATACCTCGAGATAAAATCCCCCTTCTGCCCACTCTTGCCTTTGGTTGTAGAAGCCAGTGCAACGTTCGTCAGGTTCGCGGCGAAGTTTTCCTTGGTATATAACGAAAGGCCTTGGCGGGCAGCGAGGTCAAGAATGTTCCTTTCGATCGTGTCTATGATCTAGGAGTGAGCGTGATAGAATTTAACGCTGGGTAAGCCTCACCTTTTGCGTAGTAACAGAACACTAAAGATGAAAAAGTAAGCTACTGAGTGAGTGATAGAAGACCGAATGGGTTTACCTTCAGTCGATCGTGTTTGGGACAAACGATCAATTCGTGCGATGGCTGGAAGAGCCCCTCAGCAGTGAAAAAAGAAGCCAAAACTGCCTAGTTGACATACCTTGCACTTCAAATGCGTGGTTCACAACGCTCTCCAGAAGGAATACACGAGAGGCACAAACGATGTTGAGTCCGGCATTCTCGCGTTCACCATGCAATAACATGACACGAAGTTCAGGATCCTGGTCAAACACCTTCGCGGCGCTGCCTCTCCCACGTTTATCGATTCTGATCGATCGGATGCCATTGGACTTGAGAGCGTGGTCGACGACTACGCCTGTCAGCCGAAAGTCGACGAAGAACAGTGACAAACTCACTGTGAAGGGAATCCGCCCAGGCACTGAACACGATGCTCTTAGCCTCCGGTTCATTTTTCTGAAGATACAGCAAATGACGGATCAACATCTCAATCTTTGTCCCATAACTTCCGAAGCATTGCACTTCGTTGATGGCCTTGAAGAGATCCGTGTTGATGTTGTTGTACTCAACAACTCGTCGGGACTTAGGAGCCTGTTCGTCAAGTCTCGCATCTCGAGCGGCAGCGGGGTCGGGGGCACTATCTTTAACGTGGAATTTCTGTAGCTGGGCTTGATCGATTGGGACGCTAAAATGGTCTTTAGTAAAGCGGACTGCCAAATGAACGCAGCGAACATACCGACAAACTGGACAGAATTTTCCTTCTTTCCGCGAAAGCCAAGATTTCAAGCAACCCTAACGTGGTTATTCAGTATGAGCTCACACAATCGGAAGGTAAATTTTACCTCGCAGAAAACGTGCGCACTGAGTGAGTAGTGATCAGTGTTATGTACACTGGCTCCACGTGTCAACTCACCATCGTGTGACGAAACCAGTCAAGAAATCACATCTATAATAGCATGAACATCGGAAGGTAGAGGGGATGACCGTGACAAACCTGCAAACGATACAGGCACCATCCTCTTCGTCTGTCGTGTTTGTGCCTGAGAGGTTATCGAGGTACCGCTGGTGTGATTGCAGACTGTTGACCTTGACCGCAAGATCATCGATGGTTGCCTTCGACTCAATGACCGCGTCGGCAAGGTTTCCTTCCCACTCAGCTTCAACGACCGAATCGGAGATTTCTTGGAGCTGTCGGAAATAGCTTTCAAGGAGTCAAAGAAAGTTTCTTAGAATCAAGGCAGGGGACTCACACAACACGCTCGTTGAAGGCGCGTCGGAAATGAGCCAGGTCAGCGTCGAGTTTGTCGTTGTGCTTGACTAGGGACCGGTTTAGCATAACGTTGCCAGTCGATGGAGAACGAGGACCTACGTTGAGAAGAGATCAAATCACGCAGCGACGAAGCCGCATCCGTCGCAATAGTTTTCAACTTCTTGCCATGGTTCAAGGCGAAATTCGTCAAGTCGAACATTATTGACTTGAGCGCACGGCCCTGGAAGGGATCGAGCAAGACCAACCGTTCCTCCATAAGGTCTCTTCGAAGAACCAGGTCCTCTGCTCGGGTCTCAGAGAGGTTATTGATCATCTCGACGTCAGCATCCGCCACTCTGTCGAGAGTTCTCATCGCGGCCGCAGTTGCGCGCTTGAACTGCTCTCGTGCGTCGTGGGCAGCCAGCAGCGACTTTTCCGCAAAGAGGGCTTCACGCCGATCGTTGAGCAGGACGGAATAGGCGTGCAAGAAAGTTTCTGCTTCTCCCTGAGTTTCAAGGGACCGAGCGTACTCCTTCCCGTCAGCGTCCTCTCCTGATTCTGAGCTAATGCTTCTTGTCAGAAGTTCGATCAAGCGACATCTCCACTGCCACAGAAGGTGCGTTTGGGCATTAAGCAAACCGTTGATCATGACGTTCCCTTCTTGGATCTATGAGACGGTGAGTCAAAGTTATGAATACGAGTAAAGATAACCTACGAGTTCGTTCAAAACTTGTCCGGCTGGCGTGAGTTTCATCATTGACTTTGACTTCCCGCCTTTCGCGGATTTTGCGGGATCCTTGGCCTTTTGTCGTGCCTTCCCCTTCCCATTGTCCTCATCATCATCGTCGTCAAAGTCCGACCCTTCATCGGACTCCGAGATCTCTTCCTCGGTCTCCTCAGTTAAGTGGTCAACTTCGATCTCATCCATCTCCTCTTCTCTCTCCTGCGGGGACCTGGAGTCCTTGTACTCCTGGAGATAGTTCTTTGGCAAGAGAAGTTCACTGACTTGCAGTCCTGCCGTCTGCCCTGCCATCGCAGCTACCGCACGAACAGCGCTTTCCTCGGCCACTGAAATTGCAAGCTTAGTGTAGAGCGGTTTAAGTGGGAGTGTGCAATTCACCTTTCAACAACTTCCTCCGAATCAGTTCTGCCTTCGCGTATGCCGACTCCTCTTCCCTTGAATACTTTTCTCCGAGGGTATGGTACATGTCTCCCATTAAGAACGTAACCTTGTGCAAGAGGAGTTCGGCTTCTCGGATCCTGTTCGTGATACCACCCCGCTTCCCAGCATCATCATCTTCGCCGTTTCGACTTTCAGGAAGGGATTCCTTCTCTTTCCCCTTCCCCGTCGTGTCGTCGTCGGAAACCGCCTGTTCTAGTGAATCGGACTTTGATTGTGAATTCAGTTTTTCCAACACCGTGTTGAGGTCTCTGATGAGCGCGTTAGCTTCGACCTCCGCTGTGAGCAAGGTCTCCAATGCATGTTGGTAACGAGCAAGGTCCTCTTGATTCCTCTGCTGGAGTTGCGCGTAAACGGTCAGGTGGTTTATCTAAGCCCGTCGTCAGTGATCAGCCGAACTCGACCACAAAGGATGATGTATCCACCCTGATTCTTCGTTCTTCCATGTAGGATTTCCAATTAGCCTCGCGCATGGTCTATCCCAAGGTATCATACTGGGGAAAATCACACAGGGTAATGGCAAACTCACGTCTAAGACTTCCTCAATACTTTTGAATGTGCCCTTCTTCTCCGCACTGCTCTGAAGTTGACCGACCTGTGGATGTGTGCAAATGCCCCGAAGTTTTCTGATCCACGATCTTAAAAGAACGGGGTCGAGCAACCTCTCGTCGACGGTTACACCACGGGCATCAAAACCCAAGGCGAGAAGAGCTTGTTCCATGCTCTGATCATAGAACTAAAATGGCCCGTCTATTAGAAGTATAGTGACGAAAAAAAAACGCGCTCACGTGTTTCTCCACCCTACCCAAATCAATGGGAACGAGATACCTCGTTTGTTCGGGAATTCCGAGCTCGTCGCGTACCATCGACTTAGTTGTCCTAAATTCGGCAGATGTTAGTCGCGTCTAACTTGGAGCTTGAAGCAGGAAATGCATACCTAATCGAAAGCCGCCTAAACAGTGATACGAAATCGCCAACGAATTCTGACTTTTGCATTTTGTTCCATATTGTTGCAGATATTCCTTCAACACGTAAGAACCTGTGGTGTCAAGGAGTGTCAATGATATCTGACGGGATGACGAAAGGCGCTCGCCTCACTTGAGAACATGGATAAGGTCGGGGACTTGAGATCGTGCAGGTGTGCCAGATACAGCGAAAGAGGACAACCGCGGAATTAAAGAGACCATCTCTCTGGCAAATATGGGATGGGCACTCAATCAGACGGCAGAGAATCCAAGAATACTCACTCGCTCTTACCGCCTCCGACCATCTGCACCTCATCCATGATCACTCGGTACCACTCACATGTCACCAACGGGCTCCTCTGTCTCTCGATATTCATATACGACGCTGCTTCCCTCCTTGGGCGCCTCGTAGGTGGCCGCGCAACGTGCAGGTCGTTCTTCAGAACATTATATGTGGTGATACACACATCGTATTCGTTGATGTATGAACACCATTCTTCATTATTGTCTTCAGGAGCGGGAGTCTCGCCCTCGTCGGAACGTGCTCTGCTCCTCTCGCGTGTACTTGTTGAGGATTTCGTCGGCCCGCTTCGTGTAGTTGATATGGAAGCCTTGGAACGCATGGAGTTGAACTTCGACCATCCTTCGTAGAAGAACACCTTTAGAGACGGCGCGTGTTGCTTCAATTCATCTTGCCATTGTGAAACCAGAGTAGTAGGTGTGATAATGAGTGTCGTCTGGGAATGGCGTAATAGGTCACGGGGGTTCAAAACTTAGACTCGGCATCATACGTGCACTTACATGAACTTCCCGAACGTGGTCTGCATCCCATGTTTTCACAGATGGATTCCTCCGAATATCAGGATTCAACAACATCAGCGCGATGCACTCCACTGTCTTCCCCAAACCAGGAGCTTCGTTGAGGGACCCTCCTGGGTACTCGACATCGGGTCGAGGCGGTTCGAGGGAGAGGGACTCCTTCAATCGATTCAGATACATCTTCTGGCCTCCGAGCTCGACATCCTCCCAAAACAACGGAAGGTGATCTGGCACGAATGGAACAACCTGGCCATTCTCGTCGAGTGTCTTCCCATCACGTTGGAGCATCCACATGACGCTTCGGCACTGGAATGGGAGCAAACTCGGTAGCAGTACCTTTGGTTGGAGACTGTCAGTCGGAAGGTGGGAAGGGAGGGGCGGGGCAGGTTCGAGAATGGAGTAAAGGAATGCAATATCAGACTCTCCGCGATAATTCGGAAAGTCCGCGGGCGGGGGAGGGAATAGGTGTTTGATGAGTGCATTCCAAGCGTCGCTGTAACTCCTCTTGAAGACCTTTTTAGGAGAATGTGAGATCTTGGGGAATAGAAGGGAACCCTCCATATCGATCAGAATCTTCAACGGGAGCGCATTTTGTGGGGAGGATTCGGGTTCCAAACTTGGGCAAAGGCGAACGGAGAATGCGAGTTCAACGCCATGATAGGCTCCAAGGAGGTGAGCAGCACCGATGGGGTCTAGTGGGTGACGATCTCCAGATCCCGAACGTCCAGACGCATGGTCCGTAGGGAAGGAGAAGAGGGCGTTTTGGAAACCGGGAAGGTACACATTCAAAGTGCATCGCAACTGCTCGTCCGGAGGGTAATTCGAGACAGTGGCAGGGAGTAGGAGGTCACCTCTTTCCGAGACAACAGAGGATTGGGAGCACAAAGAGAGAGTTGCCTTCAGAACCTCGATCTCTTTCCTGTATACCCCCGTCACGTTCGCATCCCCGTTGTCCGTATCGGGGGGAGACAAGGTGAAAGTGAGATCATAGGTATGCTTGAAAGCAGGAACCTTGAGATCAGCCCTTTCCCCGTTCCCTGTCTGCGCCCGGTTCCCATTCGTGACATTGGTAAACTTCTGACGTTTTGCCGAACCATCGCGAGTGTCTGTCTTCTCCGCACGTCGTTTTTTCCCAAGGACGACGGGGGTATCATCACCCTTGACAAGGCGATTGAGGAATTCGTTGAGGATACTAGGGTCCATCGGAGGGTCTCCCCACCTCGGCTGATCCAAGGACACCAAATGCTTTGAAACCGTCTCCTTGATGTCAATCATCGGTGCAACAGCAGACCTTGCGCGGGAGCAGCCTGCGAGGAAGGTAGAGTGGGCCGGGAGTGAAGGGGGGAAATGGCAGAGCGATATCGCTCTCTTCGGGGGGTTGCGGTAGTTAAAAGGGAGTGAGGGCGCCTGATTCCATTCTTGTGTCTGGATTTATTCGTCGCGTGCGAGGTTCAACGCCCGGAGTCACATTTGTGACATTTCCCCAATGAGGTTCCTCGCACAGCCACAGTTGCGTCGATCAAGTTGAACGGGATCATGCAAGGCGACCCCGTCATTGATTCTTGGGAGGAATTGCTGAGTTGTGGTCGTGGGATGAGAAAATGCCACCGACTCGTCTATTCAAGGAGCACCTGCGATGATAACATGAAATCGCACATGTAACAAGCACGCGATGATCATGTCTATACAGTACATCGACCTCTAGCAGTTGTTCCACGGGAAAGAGGGAAAGTCGCTCATTGACGACAAGTAGAACCTGCCCATGCCGTATTTGCGATAAAAGCCTCACAGCACGTAGTGATAATCAAGTCACACCGCTCTGTAAGGCGGTACCATCGACACTGCGCCTCAGGTGTCTACCAACTGATGGATAGGGGTATTAAATATGTTGTATCCCCGACAAGTGGCAGAGCCTACGACCGTCACGTCGTAAAAACCGTTCCCATGATTTCTTCACGACACCTTTTCCCGTTTGCACGAGATCCTGCGGAGAAGCGTGCGAAACCTCGCAGAGCCAAATGCGACCCAAAAGTTTACGCGATACATAGGCGAAAAATACAGGGCTACAGGGCAAATTGAGATGTAATGGAGCAGATCGGTTATAGGGGAGGTCAGACATACGATGGTGTACAATGTCTTGAAGGAAACTTGAGAAACATTGGGCGATGCCATATGCACCCACAAGCCAACACACCCAGGCGGCACCGTGAGATGCCGAGCAGCCGGAAAGATTTGCCGCGCTCAACTATTAGTATGAGGACCGTGGAAAGGCCACGAATACGAGCTCCCTTACGGGTGCCGCTGTTGAACGTTTGAACGTTGATCCACGATTCATGCTGAACCAAAAAAAAACTACAATAGGGCCCGCGGGATGTTGTCTCACGGCGTAGAGACGGAAGTGCTGGAGCAACAAAGCCTTTTTGCTGATGGATCGGTGTCGTTTGAGGAACCTGATCGGCACTTCCACGGTTGTCAACGAAAGAGACGTCTGTCGTGCAATTTAAGAGAAAAGCTCACAGCCGTTTTATCACTTGATCCATCAATGGGCGATCTTGCGGTTTTTCATTCCAGCATTGTTGAGTCAACGCCCACAAGGGCCTTGTAAAACCAGAGTTAGTGGGTTGCCCTGGGCGCTCCCCCATGATGATGCTTGCTATGGCCGCAGGGGCAGTCAAATTGATGAACGGAACTTTGCCGGTGAAAAGCTTTATCCAACGGGTAAGATTCCCTAGTATGAAATAGATCGATGACCCCACACCTCGATCACAACCATCCCAAACGCAAATACATCCGATTCCTTGCTGTGGCGTTCGCCGTCCTTCAATATTTCAGGTGCGGTGTATCGAGCCGTGATACCCTGTTCGGTGGTGGTACTAACGAGCGAGTTTGTATCTCGTGCGACAGTTGCAAGACCAAAGTCCGCAATTCGTGCGTTTCCATCCGCATCGACTAGTATATTCGCCTGCGCCGATCACCATCAGCATGGGCTTTAGAATGTATACACTTCCACGCACTCCTTTGATGTCGCCATGGATCACGTTGCACGAGTGAAGATAGCCGAGACCCTTGGCAATGCCGAATAGCTGACGAGGGGATGAAGTGACATTTAAAAGATGGAGGAACAGACCCACGAGGCCAATCAAATTCACGTCATAGTTGACCCTGATATATTCTCGTAACTCTCCACCAAGCATCCATTCTGACACGAGCTGGAGGGGTTCAAACGTAACGCCCTTGAAGGGGACAATATTCGGGTGGTTGAGGTGTCTCCACGTCACAGCCTCCTTGCAAAGTGCCTCCGGAATTTATCAGGGTTCGACGATCTAACCAAAGACGTGAGGAGGAGATACCTGCTTAACTGCCGCCTGGTCGCCCATGGTGGATATCCGAAGCCGTTTGATGCAAACACCTGCTCCGGCGAGGGACCCCCTGTAGGCGTCGCAGAATCCACCATATGCGACCACCTGCGTGGTCTGGAATGACAGCTTTCCAGACAGTTCGTACGTTGGAGGGAGGATTCTTCGCGAACTGCAAACTTTCTGCAATGTGTGGAGACCCTTTCTGAATGACGAGCTCGTGTGATCGAGACCATTAAGAATCTGCGGAGGGATTAGTGGGACGTAGTTTGTGGCGCTGAAATGAGCCATACGTTGTTCAAGCAGCTTGTCAGTTCCATCAGTTCGTCTTCTGGAAGGGACCAAAGCTGCTCTACCCATTGGTTATCATGGAGGAGTTCATCGAGTTGCTGCGGAA
>Ga0307514_10001965_pt1 | contig 22438 bp, 32 predicted proteins | sample 16_EM_MG_FD_203088 | JGI IMG/M metagenome (GOLD analysis project Ga0307514, IMG submission 203088) | Populus trichocarpa ectomycorrhiza microbial communities from riparian zone in the Pacific Northwest, United States - 16_EM | ecosystem: Host-associated > Plants > Roots > Unclassified | place...
ACCCACCGTCCCGCCCCCCCCCCCCCACCTCCACACCGTTCATCCTCGCCGCGTTTTGTCTTTCTTTTGCCTCAAGCTTTTCATTTACAACCCATCTCTCTTTTCTCCCGCAGGCCCCTCTTCCATGTCTGAGTCTGACATGTTGCAATATCAGCGATCGCTTCAAATGATGCCTCCGCAAGGCCACTTTACAGGCCCCGTGTATAACGCATCGCCGCCTCATGGTGACCTCCAGCTCTCGGCATCTCCCCCGCCTCCCTCGCCTTCCCATATCTATGATCCCCTCTCTCCCAATATTTCTGGTTCCGATACAGGTCCATACCGTTCTCACTCCCGCGGTTCCAACTCTTCCGCAGGATCCCCCTCATCTAGTCGCGGTCACAGCTTTGCCAACCGAGGCTCTGTAAGATATAACCCTACCCCCTCCCCCACCAGCAGCTCTAGTCGTCGTAGCCGCGGTCGTTCCATCTCCGACGAAGAAGATCCAATGATGGGCGTCTCCCTCGCTGAACACCTTGCCAACACCAGGAAGGAAGCCACCAGAAGGCAGCGTATCGAGGCAGAACAGCGCCGCCGAGACGAACTTCGCGACGGATATGCCAGACTGAAAGATGTCTTGCCCGTCTCCAACCAGAAGAGTAGCAAGGTTTCCCTTTTGGAACGAGGTTTGCACCCGCTGTTGACCCGAGTCGCTGCGATCTCAACCCTTTCCCCTTGTTGTAGCTACCAACCACATCATGCAGCTCGAAAAGAACAATATAGAGATGCAACAACGCCTCGCCCAGGCAGAGGTAGAAGTGCAGAGACTCCGCGCTCTCAACGAGAAAATCTCTCTCAGCGGTTCCAAGCCGTCCGGGAACCACACTCTGGACCAACGACCACTCTCCACTACCCCAGAAAATGGACCTTCCCAACACTCGCGGCATAACCTAACTGCGGTCGGTAACCAGAACCCTCCACGGGAGGATTCTAGCCCATCAGCATCCGAGCCAGACTATTAACACCCTCGCTCATCCCCGTCTGCAAGACAAACTGTTCCAGGCCTGGCCTGTGTATTCTATTGACCGCTTTCCGGTTTATTGCTGCCGACCGCTCTCCGCCAATTTCTCGTTGCATTTATACCTTCATTTTGTGGACTCGTACCAGGGTGAGGGACTGAGGGGGGATGGAGATGGGTTTTTTCGGTGCCGGCTGGCGTTCTCGGCCAAAGCTTGGGTTGAAGGCGACAGAGGCGACCGCGTCTGGTTGCGCTAAACGTCCCCAGTCAGTCTCCCCTTGCTCCCGCTGCGATGCTGGTACGACAAACATTCGGGACTTGACGTTACGGCTAAGGCTCGTAGGATGCACCCTGAGACGCTGTGCGCTGGGGGATGCTACCTCGCCCGGACCAATCATACCGTTTGAAGTCACAAATCCGATATCCCTCTCTCGTTGGAACCTTGGACGCTTGTACAAATTCTAACCGCGCCGAATATCATTGATAATCTCTCCCCGATTTGCTCCTTTCCACCTGTAGTCACTCATCACCACACTCCGCCTTCCCTCCATGCTTCTCTCCCCCGACATATTGTTCATTCATTATTCCTTGCGATTGTTACTTCTTACCCTGTTTTTTTTTCTTCTTCCTTTATTCATGATGTTCACGAGAGATCTTACGGCCAATCATCTATCACGACCACAAATGACTTGCACGAATCTTAGAAAAGCGGTAACGGGGGCAAATGTGAAGGGTGCAAAGAGGTTGAGGCAAACGGGAAGGTCAGCGGGACGCTTGTTACGATACCCTGCCCCTCATTCTTTATGAGATGGGTGTCTCTGACCAAACCGCTGGAGCTGATTCACGATGACCTGATTTGCGGGGTAGCCCCAACGTCAGTGTTGTGAGTTATGAAGAGAAAATCTTGATACGTTTGTGGTTTCGTGATAGTAGTGTAAGCCTTGAGAGTAGGGTCCCTATTTTGAAAACAAAAAAAGTGTGTATATCTCACCGTGCGATCTGTTTTACATTGCAATTCCCGTCCAGGTGGTCAAGTGAATTGGAGTGGGCGTCAATTCCCAGATAGTACATCCGATGGTCGGGGACTGACATGAGAGCCATCAGCCTAACCATCGGAATGAACGCACCGAGTAATTATCAGATATTGATGAGAGAAAGAGGCCTGGAATGGATCCTACTATCCACGCTACTAACCCATGGAGAAACGTCCAAAATCCAAGCCCCAATTCGCTTCAAACGCGCGCTCGGGAAGAGCGAGGGGGGCTAAAAGTTTGCAGGGATGGGCAAGCACTGGACTGAGTATGAGTGCCGAACGACCAACACGAGGACCAAGCCCCATCATCATATCAACGTGCACGTCCTGCAGGCTGCTATTCAGATCATTACGAACGAGCTTTTGCTTAAACCCATTCGTACAGTTGGAAATAGAATACGCATCCCGGAAGGTAAGCTGTACCGGTGGAAGATCGAATACCCCCCCCCCTCCTCCTCCTCCTCCTCCTCCTATCCAAAGAGAGTCGGATGATGGCGATATCAATACTCGAATCAGTCTTTCCCCTGCCCCGTTCGGGTTAAGACTAACTTCCCTTCCCCGTTCTGAATCCCGCATATCCACCACGTTGTATTGGTGCGCGGTGGCGTTTTCCGCTTTAGCGCCGTTTTGACATAGCTTTAGCGTCCCCATCCTCCCCTCCCCCATTCCGACCACATCCACCTGTGGCTGTGGAAATATGAGGGGTGTTAGATGATGAAACGGGGGTGGGTGGGGGGAAGGCATAGATAGCGAACACTGCGGATTGTCAACGCAGAAAGGAAGAGATTGGACCGCAAAGCCCAGAAGATGACCGGTTTCTGAGAGCCATTTGGAAAGAGCCGAAGAACACAGGATCATCTCTCTCCACGAACAGATAGTTGCAAGAATAGTATGGGTAGGGTCCAGACAGGATCTCTACGGAAGCGGGATGCTGATCTCGATTTCCCCTTCCCACTCGCCCTCGCCCTCCCCCTCAAGATGGACTGGGATATCAAAAGTTGGTTTGAAATTAAATTTCATTTTCTCCCTTTTATTTTTATTTTCTATATTTTGTTTTGTCATCCCATCTCATTCCGCGCGCGAAGAACACGCGGTGTTCACGAGGAGTGGGCGTCAGACAGACCCGCGGGCCAGATATACAAGGTAGAACATCTAGTTGCCTTGCGGAGGAGAGACACGAGGTTCGAATCAATTGCCAGAACACGAGGCAAATGAGAATCCAACTGCCAAAGGTCGCGGCAACGGCGTCCGTGCACAAGGTGAGCAGCAAGCCCTGAAACCCAACCCAAAGGATCAAGCCTAGCCAACTGTGGGTGGTCGGCGATTCAAACCGCGGCTCCAAAGGGTCCTGAACAGATCCCGAAACAGTCCTGCTTTGAAAAAGAAAAAAAGTGAAAAGGAAGACTGGAACGTCCCTCCCCCCCATGTAAAGTTCGCAACTAACCAAAAAGTAGAACCGAATTCTCTTACCTCGGGTATTCTGACGTACCTCCCTACCTCAGGATTGTCCCCCTCCGAAGATGTTTGGAACATGTTCCATCGTTTGATCAGATACCGACTACGCCTAGACGGGGTCATGTCGGCTATTTCCTACCCCGAGCCATTCCTAATAGGTGACGTCTTGGGATCTTTGGGGTTGGGGCAAGGATAAAGGAACGAGTATGAAAATATGCGAACACCGGGAATATGCGGTCAAAGATATGCACTATCCGATGACTGGGCAGTGGGGTTACTTACCTGGCTTTGCATCCTCGTCATACTGATGGGTCGACAAAGGATTCCCGTCGGATTATCAGAAACGTTCTATCGATGAGACCAGTGATTGCAGAGAAGCGTCATATAACCCCTCCATCGTGTGCGCGATATCCGGGGAGGGAAAACAGGATCGGGGACTCCAGCGTCACAATCTACGAACGGGTGTCCTGATTCAATGGACCTTCGTTTCGACGAGATATCAGATAATGACATCTGAAGAAGAGGGGACCATGGTGTGAGCGAGAGGAAGAGAGGGAGAGGGTAGGTAAAGGCCGCCCCCCTGAACTGATAAATCAATGAACCAGAGAGATATCCAAGGAGCAGTATCCGCTTGGAGTGACCCGTCTGGCCAGGGGGAGCTGTCCGGGTGGAAATGAAAGTGGGGGCCCTTCCGGATCCTGCCTTCCGGGGGAGCGCTGCCGGACATGAGGTGGGTCTTTTTTTTTTTTCATTTCCAGCGGCGTTCCTTGATTGCCTGATATCATTGTCGGGATCATAGTGACCAAAAGGTTTGGAAGGAGACGGTATCGATACCCCAATCAGATCCCGAAGATTGGGACGTTCTGGTTCGCGGCTCTCGTCGGTCAGGAACCGAGAGACGGAAAGCTCTGGAAAGCGGGTGCAAAGACAAAGTGGAATAGAGTAAGGCCCGGTCTAGAAAGAAGCCAAGGGATCTCGAGTGACTGACGAGAAGTAGCATAAAGTTTTTGTACGTCGAAGCGAAAGACGCCTACTAGGATATCAGCTGAGTAGGGGAAGAACGTCCAAGCCGAAAAGCCCAAGGATCCGGACATTATCCAGCTGAATACGATCTGATTCAAGCAGATCGACTATAGAGGACTGGGCTATGACGGGCGAAATGAAAGCCTCGAGGCAGGATATTTGAAGGCGATTACAGTAGTTTGGGGATTCTCGGACGGGAATTCGCACACGAGAGAATAATATGTGATAATATGTATCCAACGCTCCGGCGTCCCACCCATATGAAGCACCTCGAAAAATTTAGGCATGGGTGGGGACATCTTGCTGATGCTCTCAAGATGGACTCGCCGTCGTTCATGTGCTTCTGCGCATGACCACTCGGAACGGAGCCTCCATAGAATGATTTCGGAAGGGCGGGGCGCACTCTACTTAATCGTGGGGGAGGATCTCGGACGCTATCACGACCAAGCGTTCAACAGGGCAAGGAGGTACCTCTGGAAAGGAGCGACCATTTCTGACATAAAATTGCGTACACACAACAGTCCGCGTCTACGGCGTTACGGAATGGATGGGACTACTGGGTAAGGGTACAGCAAGATAGAGTATCCCCGGGAACCAGGCAATTGAGAGTGAGATAGGAGTGCAATGGACGAGCAAACGTCAAACGTCAATGTTAGTTAATTTGGAGATCCGGGATTGGTGGACCGGCATCAGGTTGGCTATTTGAAAGTGAGCAGTCGCAGAAATCTGCGCATGATCAAATCCTGCACAGGCTGCTCTCTGATAAGCGGTGGGGACGATGATAGAGAAGCGAGGAAAAAAAAAGGCACCGGTGACCAGACGCCAGCGGACGGAGACACTTCCTGCTAACTGGGACCGGTAAAACATACGCCTCGTGTCTTCAGGGTGTACGGGGGTAACTCACCGCCGGACCTTCCGAGATGGCGGGCGAAAGGATTAGATAATTACATACCCACTCTAATCGCCGTCCCCACCGTATTCTCGCGTTCATATCGATATCTCTCCAACCGAAGGGACGATAAGGAAAGAAAGAGGTGAGAGCGAGAGAGGGTTGTAATCGACACGACACACGTTTGGGCGGAACGCGGTTGATCAAGTTCACTCATATTTCCCCGACGAAGTGCAAGTATCAGAGTCTCGTGTGCACGAGGAGATAGACTACCGACCAAGTCCCTGCTCAAACTCCTGGGTTTGGGTTTGAAGCTTGAAGCTTGGGGGATCGGGATCGGCATCTCTGGAGGCAAAAAAAAAAAAAAGTCAAGAGGAGCAGCAGGACACACCTCACTTGACGCGCAGGGCGGGGTCTTTCCGACAACCGATAGTGAACCGGTTCGATTCTTGCCCTGACGGCGCCTACGATGACGATATAGGCCATCTCTGCAGGATATGGGGGAGGGAACTTTGGAGGAATCATGCAGCACGCTTACCTCGGGGCTGCGTTTTCTCGAAACTGTAACCATTAGACCGTTTTCTACAATCATTCACCTGGCGTGGCGTCGCTTCCGTGCCTCGAAACCTGAGAGTGAGATCTTCTGGATGACTGTCAGACCTTGTCACCTCTGAGGGAGAGAGCGATACTTTATGTGACAATCTTGGTCACATCACGCTCTGCCCCTCAGGAAACGTGCGACGACGTTCACGACCCGCAACCCTCTGTTCCTCGGTTCCGTTCCCCGCTCGTAGGCCCCCTTGGCCCGTCGTTCTGACAATCAGACAGCCTCCTCTTCCCGCCTGTCCTTTGTCTGGTCCCACACCAATCACCCGCTATCCGTAATCTCCGGTGATCCTCCCGAACAGTCGTCTAACCACCGACCGTCAACCCCACATTCTTTTCCATCTGTACACCCTCCTGTAATAAATCATGTGGTGCGGTTACTTTTTCAAGACGTCTTTCTCTCGCTTTTAGTGACTTTGCGTGAATGAATGGCGTCTAGGTGTGATAATTGCTTGCTTTTACTGCCTCTCGTTAGTAGCTCCAAATGTCCCCAGCTTATCGCTCGAGACTGATTACTTGACTCAAGCGCGGCGGAGCAATGGCCTGGGCAGCTCTAATCTTTGTTTGTCAAGCCGTCTCAGTTATCTGTCTCTTCCCCTCACCCGTTTCGATCATACAGGTATACAGTTTGGGGGGATCTCTCTTCCTACTTATCGAAGGACAGTACTTTTTCTTCTTTTTCCCGGAATGGTACATCTACGGAGGCATTGGAATGGCTGTCGCCGTCTTGGCGTTGCTCAACATTCTTGCGTTTTCGAATGTGAGTGTCCGACCGACCGCCGGCGACATGGCGTTGATGTGTGAATGCTGACTTTCCTTCCATGAATTTTAGCGGTCATACCTCTGGACCCGCGTTTGCAAATTCCTCTGGACGTTTGTGATTATCATCTGCGCAGTTCGCGCTATCCTGATGATCGTGCAATTGCAAAGGGGGTTCGTCGCCCAAACCATATAAGGATTATGTTGCGTTCACGTACTTACCTTCCATGCATGACAGAAAGGACAAGATCATCTGGGAATGCAACCACGGCGGTCAAATATGGTCCTCGAATGCCGACTACGCAGCAAAAGCCTCTTTCCCCCTCGCTTTTTGCTCGGCCGGCTTCAATAGTCTCAACGCAGCCTTTGTCATCTCGTTGTTGGTGGATCTGGTCTGCCAGGTGAGTAATTGTACGGATCATGGGCTATGCAGGACGTGCCGTCGGTTCTGATTGATCCTTGTCGGGCCGCCGCCGCCTTTCCCTGTTCCAGATGTACATGTTCTTCCTGACTTGGAGGTACCAGAGGAGATTGGAGCGGTACGACCTTGTGAAAACCCCCGGTGGTGAGTAAATTTCTTGTGCTTTGTTGTTCTGATGCTCGACCGGTACTCGCTTCGTACGTGAGCTTTCGGATCAATGGGCACTGGGTGCGTACGGACGACTCCCGCTGATGAGCCTTTTGTGCAATTTAGGGTATTACGAGGGATGATTAGCGCGGACGGTCTGTCGGTGTTGAAGCGCTCCTAGTTCCCACCGGTGGACCTTGTGATTGTTTGTATGATGCTCGTTTTGGACACTTTCCTTCATCCTGTCTTTTTTGCGCCCTTGTCTGTTTTCGTTGTTCTCTTCACCGACACATTGACGACCCATCATGTAATGACCCATTTACGACCCACCCTTACGTTTTTTGCTACCTGCTCGTAACATTGACGACCCTTTTGCTTGCAACGAGAAAAGAAAGTAGGACCAAGCGAAGGATGGAAGAGGTGAAAGGGGACGATCTCTATCGGACGGAGATTACTCTTCGGCCCATCGCCCTTGGACGTTTCACGAACTCGAGGCAGGAGCGGATTTATAAGTTGCACCCAGAAGGAGGAAAGTCTGTGAACCAGTTCGCCCCCTCCAGTTCAGACCCCAGTCACCACAAGATAATAGTCTCTCAGTATCGCTTTTTCTTTCCGCGTCGGAATATACCACCCTCGGTATATATATCCTTACCCTCGGCCCACCCAATCTCTTCCTTAGCGGTCCCTTCCTCCTCCTCCACCTCCTCCCTCCCTCCTCCGTCTTTTTCTTCTTTTCTTTTTCTTTTCTTTTTATTGTCCATCGTCCACGCATCGTCACGACAACCATCGATTCTCTGTACGCTCTTCCCCCTCTATTCTCACCCTCCCCGCCTTCTTAACCTCAATTCTCCAGCACGCCCTCTCTTCTTCAAATCTCTCATCTGCAATCTACAATGGAGGCCCCCCTCGAGCACCTTACCTTCGAACACCGCAAGACCCCAGAATTGATGGACCCCTCCAGCTGCTACACCTACGATTCCTACTCTGGCCTTGAGTACATGGGTTTCCCCAACTCCCCCACCGCGATCGGCGCTATTGGTCGTAAGTTCCCCATTTGGCTCCGATCCCATCGCCTCCGTTCTTGACCATGATCTGTTTCCGCTCTTTTAGTCGCCGCTTACGATCCCTCCCCCCGCTTGGGCTCGATGCCCATCGGTGCCGACTATCCGTCTTACACTTCTGGCGGATCGTATGTCGCTACCCCCTCCCGCCCCTACACCCCCTCAAGTGGTGTGTACCCCGCCGCCCTCGCCAACCTCAGCCCAGGAGAGTTGTCTTCAGACAGCATGCAATCCGGAAGGCGCAGCCGAGGACCAGTTCGCTCGCCCTCCCCTCCAGTTTCCCGCAGCGTCCGATACAACCCCATCGCTCAGCCCCCATCTCGTGTGACCAGGGATCGTACCAAGAAGAAGTCCAAGTCTTCCGATTCCGACGACGACGACGATTTCCAGCCAATCACTCCCCCCTCCAACGAAACCGGCCCCTCAAGGCGCAGGGAGGAGATCCGCCGTCAACGTATCGAGTCTGAGCAGCGAAGGCGCGACGAACTCCGGGAGGGTTACCGCCGCCTCAAGGACTCTCTTCCCGTCTCCAACCAGAAGTCCAGCAAGGTTTCTCTTCTCGATCGCGCTACCACCCACATCAAGTACCTCGAAATGACCCAGAGCCAGCTCTCCATGAGGCTTCAGCAAGCTGAAGCTGAAACTCAGCGACTTCGACAGTAAGCTCCTTTCTTGATCTCAATTTTACAAGCATCTCTAATGATGAATCGGTTTTTACAGAGTTAACGAGGCCCTCATGCTCGGTACTGCTGAACAACGCCAGGCTGTTGCTGCCGCCGCCGTTGCCGCCGTCTCCCAACACTCGACGGTGTTCTGATTGCCCTCCGATCCCCCCCGCAATCTTGTAAAAATCGGGCGACTCTTATGGTCGCAGTCATGCCTTAAGCTAACGTGTAACGATTAACGCTGGATGATAACCCCCCTGCCCGGCCTGCAGGCGATGCTATTCAACACCCCCACCACGGACCTTGGACAATAACTTTATTTCTTTATTCAATCATCCCCCATTTTTTCCGCCAACCCGCTCATCCTCCCGCCGCCCACATCCACCATTTCTCTTACGTCTTTCCATGTTCTCACGTCTATTACGAACGCCGGCACCTCCGTCTACTTGGCTAGGTCGAACCCCTTTCGACGCCACCGTTCCCCCTTGTCTCGAGTGATTGATCATTCTTGACTTTTCTTCCCTGTGCCTGCACAGGTTGAAGTCCACACTACACCCGGGATTTCGAGTCGGAACAAAGCAGGTTGACGCTGGGAATATCTGGTCGACAGCCCACTTGATTGGTACGAGTCGACAGAGGCGCCTAGCTGTGCCTCGCGACTTTTACTCAGTCAGCGCCATTCATTCATGTCGATCAAGATGTCTCGCTCCCTGTGATCCCCTCCGCTCCGCGTCTTGCGGCGACCACTTGATTGTCGGCTTCGCTGCCTCTCCAGTCGCGTGTCAACACATCGACAGCTTCCCCCCAGATTATGTGTAACCAGTGGCCCTTCAGACGGATTACGTTCCCTCACGCCATATGCTCCCGGAGTTGGAGCGCCTGATCAACGCTTCTTACTCCTCCCTTCTCTCCGCTCTCACGCGCCGGCCTCGTATCGCATATGGCTCAAGCAATGTCCACGACGCAAACGACCCGGCTTCCGCGTGCGGTATCGACGGGCTCCCCAAGTTTCTGGTCTTCCCACTAGCCACATCCACTAGAACGAGCTCAGACTCGTTTGAACCTCTCCTTCCCCTGCTTACCCGCCGTTGTTTGTCGCTCTTCATCCTCCTCTTCCATGGCTTCCACCGGTGCCCCGCGTTTGCCCTGGCCAGTTCCAGAGAGCTTCCGCACAGTGGTTCTCGGTCGGTGGGTCGTTGGATCTGTCGAGTTGATGGAGTGACGTTCGATTGGTTGATAGCGCAGACAGTCTTTATTGTGGCCGCTTCCGAGAGAAGCGATTCCGTGGTTTTCCCATAGTGGTTGAGGAACGGATTACTGCCGAGATCGAGGAGAGATACGTCGGTCGGTGGAGGAGATTCGAGCGTGCTCGAGGTCTTTCCATGGACTGGTCCCTTTGTCTTACCTCTCTCGTGTTGCAGACTTGTTGGACGAACAACAACGTTGAGATCGTTGTTCGGTGACTTGTTTCACCGAATTCCCCCCCCTCCTGTCGTTTGTTATGTCAATGTCGCTGTTGATTTGCTTGCATTCACATCCCCTATCCCTTACCTTCCGCATCCCCCCGCATCTGTTCTTCTACCCGCATTCCCTTTTCCTCCTGCTATCTCGTTTTCGGTATCTCGGTTACAATACCATGTAGGGTATCGCAGCCATGATATACTTGCTTTATGTGCCAAGTTGCCTTAGTGTACGAAAGAGACGGGATTATTTTGAGACAAAGCCCTGGCCGAATTTAGCGAAACTGTGAGAAAAAGTGGATCCCTTCTCTGAGTGATACATTGGTCTGATAGATTTGCGAATTCGAAGGGAACCTCATTTCTATTTTTCGCAGTGTACGGAACCTTTCTCGCTGAGTGGGCGTTATTCTTAAAATTATAAGAAACGTCGCGTCCGTCTTGACCTTTTTCCTCGTTCCCTCTCATCCTTCACAATGTCGGCTGCCGTAGAAATAACCTCCGACTCGAGAGATGTTTTCGAGTTCCGTTCCCAACACGGGCCGTTGCCCTACATCCCAGACGACGTGACCGTCGTTCAGTTCTTCTTGGACAACTATCACCCAAATAGACCGTCTTGTCACCCTCCAATAATATCCTCTTCGTCCTCTTCTTCCTCTCCGAACCCTAGACCGAACGTAGGGTTGGGAAAGGACGGGAGGAAGTGGATCGTGGATGATGATAGTGGTCAAGGATTTACCCACGATCAGGTACGTCACGGATAAGCCAGCGGCTTCGCAAACTCTCTCGCTAACTCCGGGCGCCCAGGTTCAAGCCCGTGTCGACAGTCTCGCGAACGCAATCAAGTCCCGCTGGAATATCGGCGAAGACGATGTTGGTAGGTATCCTCTACCCCTGCGCGAGGAGGTTCTCTTTATTCTGATATATTCCCGCTCGACAGTTGCGATGTTTAGCCCAAATCACGTCGATTATGCCATCACCATCTGGGCTGCTCATAGGATTGGGGCCATAATCTCGTATGCGTCTCTGTTCATACGGGTGTACATTCGAGGTCACTGACACCTTACAGGCCGGCGAACCCTTCGTTCTCTGTAGATGAATTGGTGTATCAGCTGGACACGACAAAAGCTAGTCTGCTTTTCGTCCATTCATCTGTCTTCAGGGTTGCCTCGGAGGCCGCCAAGGTTTCTGGCATACCCGCCGACAGAATCGTCTTGATCGATGCCGCACAACCCAACGGTGTCGCCGACAGGTCCCTTTTGACGGTTGAGCAGTTGGTCAGCGAGGGAGCAAAACTCCCCCAGCGATTCGCTGAGAGGCAGCTTAGGAGTGGAGAGGGTAAAAGCAAAGTCGCGGTGAGCAGGGGATGCTCATTTCCCCGCCTTCTGATCTTGACTGATTCCTCGTCCAGTTCTTGATCTTCTCTTCGGGCACCACTGGTCGGCCAAAGGTACGTGTCATCAGACTTACGAGACTTGCTTACGCTGACGTTGGTCCCTTCCAAACAGGCTGTCGCGATTGCCCACTATGCTCTTATTGCCAACACGCTCCAAATGGCCGCCACATCGCGGGTAAACGATTCGTCTGTCCCTCGCTCGAAGCAGAGGTTCCGACCGGGTGATGTGTCTCTCTTAGGTAAGTACGTATTTGACCTCCATTGTCGATGACGATTGACATCTCCATCAGTTGTCCCACTATATCGTGCGTGTTCCGACGCTCATATCCAACTTGATCACCACAGCTGATATCGAACCCCGTTTCCCAAAGACATCTACGGGATACTCATTAACGTGAGGCTGATTAGATTGAAACGCATCCAACCTCATTGCTGACATGAGCTCTAGCTTCATTTCCAGCTTTTTGCTGGGGTGCGTGCTTCAGTCGTACCTCCCCTCTGCCACACCTTTTGACGACGATCGCCTCAGTGCTCAGTCATCATCACACAAAGGTTCCAATTCACTGTGATGTTGCAGAACATCTCACGCTATCGTATCAACAATCTCTTGTACGGCGTGCTCTAAAAGTACATGTGTTCTGAAAACTCATGCACATTCCATTCCAGCCTCGTACCCCCAATGGTTGTGATGCTTTGCAAGGTGCGGAGTGCCGATTAAACCCTAGCCTTTCATCGCGCTGATCTCTGCTTCCAGCACCCTGCAGTCAAGCAGTTCGACCTCTCGAGTATCCGCAACATCATGATTGGCGCTGCTCCTCTGTCAGGGGAATTAACGAGACAGCTTGTGAACGTCCTGCCAGAGGTTTCCATTTTCCAAGCCTACGGTCTGACCGAGACCTGTTGTGCTATCACTATGGGACCCGCCGATAAGAGGATCGGCACCTTGGGATCCGCTGGTCAGATTTTACCTGGGATCGTGGCCAGGATTATCAAAGCGGATGGGACGTTCGGCAAGCACGGGGAGCAGGGAGAACTTATCGTACAGACCCCTGCGACTGCGTTGTGTTACAGCAACAATGAACAAGCGTAAGCCTGTAGCCGATCGTGTTTTTGATTGTCCCCGCTGACTCTCAGTATCAAGTACGAAAGAGACCTTCATTAATGGGTTCGTCACTGCCCATTTTCTCGTACACTGGAGGCTGATGGGATGTACTTTAGATGGATCAGGACGGGAGACGAAGTCGTCATCGACAAGAATAATGACCTCTTCGTTGTCGACAGGCTCAAGGAGATCATGAAAGTCCGCGGCTTCCAAGTCGCCCCTGCCGAGCTCGAGGGTCACTTACTAGACCACCCGTATGTTTCCGACGTCTGTGTGGTCGGAGTTCCAGACGAATTCAGCGGGGAGGTTCCGATGGCCTTCGTTGTTCCAAGCGCGAAGGCCGGGCAAATCATTAAGGCTGATCCACAAGGGGTGTTGGAGGTTAAAAAGGCTATCTGCAAGGTACAACTTGACATCCAAGTAGAGAGTTCCCTTCAACGCTGACTTGACCCGCTCAAATGACAGCACGTTTCGGATGCCAAGGTTGCATACAAGCATCTTGCAGGGGGGGTTGAGTTTGTGGAGACTATTCCGAAGAACCCGAGTGGGAAACTTTTGAGGAGGTTTATGCGGGACCAGGCTAAAACTCTCAAGGAACGGGAAAAGAAGGGTCCGTCCGCTAAGCTGTGATATTGCTCTCCAGTGTTGTTGTTTTTCCTGGCTGTTCGCTTGTTTCATACTTTACAAACTCTCTTAATCACACGTAGATTCGTAGACATCCGTGTTTTTTTGTTTTTTTTGCTCTCTACCTAGTTGGTCCTCAAAAAGGAAAAGTGTTGAGACCGTGTGAAACTTGTTGAACTTGATGACACCGCGTGCGGGGGAAGGCCACATGAGACTAACACGCGTCCGGTAACCTCATTCACCGATTAACGTCCACAACCGATAACGATGCGACGCGCCCAGTCTGTGCGGAATCACACCAACGGAAGACCGTCGCTTCAGCTTGGCGTGGACGATTTGGGTGCTTTGGCAGAGGGAGATGAGCGGTCGGAGGATGGGTTGAGGAAGAAGTTGTTAGAGAAGGATCGAGAGAATGACAGGGTGTGTGCCTCCTTTGGGTTTCTAGGTGTTTTTGGTCTGAGACGTGTATTGTGCAGTTGCGCGCACAGATTCAGACATTGCAAGTTCAGCTCTCCCAGCGACCGTCTGCGGAAGCCGTTCAAGAATTACAGAAAGAGTACAAGAATCTGGAGCTGCTCTTGCAAGGTACTCAACGAGAGAACGAAAGATGCATGGGAGAGCTCGAGCGGTGAGACCGGTCACTTGGTGAAAGATGGTCGTGTCAATAATGGTCGCTGATTCGCTTGGTTCTTCTTTCGGCCCAGGTCGAAGTTACAGGTGAAGCATCTGGAGCAGGCGTTGACAGATTTGGCTGGACCCAACTGGAAGGTAACTCCTTTTGTCGCTCTCGAGCGCTCATCAAAGGACACCGGTCTGATGGACGGGGATTTCTTCCAACAGAACAACATTGCGCTCCCGGTTCTGTCTGCTGGACGTCTAGACAGTCCAGCTCGACCAGCGAGTCGTTCCGCGCATTCAAAAGACCGATCTTCCGGGAGTGGCCCCGGCACGAATGTGAACTCCCAGAACCAGCATCAGTCTGAACAGCAGAGGAAGTCTGTCGAAGCGGCGATCGCGCACATCGAGCAGGTCAAGCTCATGATCCTTGGAATGGATCAAAGGTTAGAAAGTAGGGAAACGGAGATTGCGGCGAATATCAAACGTGCGCAAGGGGAGAGCTCTAGGTTTGAGGAGATGAGGAAGCAGGTGTTGTCTGCGTCTAATTCGTGAATTGTAAGATTGGAGCAGACGAGGGATGGGTTTGTTGTATCAGGAGCAATCTGTATTTGTATCGTGCATATAGTTCCGAGCATTTTCTCTCTCTCAATTCTGGATAATTTCATTGGACTCCAAGTCTACCGAATGCACCCGGAATGTGGAAAAATGATGTGCGTCCCCGAACTACGAAATGCGGTATGAAAAGAAAGGACCGTGTTCAACTCTACGGAGACAGAAGAGAGACGACCACCCGGGATCCACCCGACCTCATAACGAGGCCGAAAAAGCGGCGAGTGAAGTCGAGTCCAATTGTTCTTCCACAACCGTAACAGGCTCCCGACGTGAAGGATATAAAACCAGAAGAGAGCCTTGACTTGGTATGTGGGTTGATTTCTTCTTAAAAATTCAGACGCGAGGCGATGGGAAGGGAAATTCTTTCGAGAGATGGATTCCAGAAACAAGAGAGTGTGCGGTCGTGAAAAAAATAATAACCGAGCAATGGATTCCCACGAACGCGAGTCACGAGCACGAGCGGCAACTCTAAATTTCGATTTTCTGGTTCACGGGGTCTGATTTTTTTGGATGCATAGATTTAGATTCCAGCCAGCTGCTTATCGATTGTACATATCAAACCCGAACAGCACAAGGCGTCATTGCATCCAATCGACGAGTCACTCGTTCTCTCTTTCGCCTTCATCGTCGTTCTGCACCTCCCCCGTTACTAGGAAAATGGCTACTCTTCAGGAATTGGACACAGCCATCGCCGAACAGTCTACCTTGTTCAATCAGTTCAAGGCTAGGGCCGATCCCGCTGAGGTTGCTGAACTTGAAGCTGCTCGTGTTAAGCTCGGCGAGCTCAAGAAGTCTCGTGGTGCTTTGCTTCAGGCCGCCGGTGCTGGAAGCAAAGACAAGAGGAAGGGCCGTTTGTTGCTTAAAACCGCCAAGGTATGTCGACCATAACACCCTTGACTTATTGAACGGAACGTAACCGTTTGTCAGGGCACGCGAGACTATGGCCCTGCCGAAATGTTCTGTCGCGAACACATAGAAAAGACCGTCAAGGACGTTTTTCACCTCTATGGCGGCAGTTGCCTCGATACCCCAGTTTTCGAACGAAAAGACATCCTCGCCGGCAAGTATGGTGAAGATGCCAAACTTATTTTCGACTTGAAGGACCAGGGAGGAGAGGAACTCGCTCTCCGGTACGATCACACGGTTCCGCTGGCGCGACACCTCGCTATGGCCGGGACGACCATTACCAATGCCAAGTTGTGGCAAGTCGGAAAAGTCTACAGGAGGGATAGCCCTGTGATGTCCAAGGGTCGCATGAGGGAATTCTCACAAGCAGTGAGTATTCTGAATTCGTTGTAGGTGTGGCCATTGTGGCTTAGGGTCTCACAGGACATCGATTTCGCAGGGTCATGGGATCCCATGATACCAGACGCGGAGATCATCAGCCTATTGGGAACTATCCTGACCAAACTCGAGGTCGGAGAATTCACGATCAAGGTAGGTGTGCGTTCCAACTTTCAGTATTTTCGGAACCTGATGTAAACATACTCTTAGCTGAACCACAGAAAGATTCTCGATGGAATCTTCGAAGTATGTGGTGTTCCTTCAGAAAAGATCAGGAGCATCTCGTCGGCCGTCGACAAGTTGGATAAGGTATTCTCTCCCCTCGCTCGCGCTTGAGACCGCGCTCACGTAACACAGCTACCTTGGGCAGAGGTTAAGAAGGAGATGACCCAGGAGAAGGGTCTCGACTCGGCCGTCGCAGACCAAATTGGTCAGTACGTGAAATTGAAAGGAGCTGGTCTGGAAGGTGAACATTATTTCTCCGATTCGACCTTCCCATCCCTGACCCCATACTTTGTCAGAGGCACCGAAACTGTTGGAACAGCTCCTACAGGACTCTGCCCTGACGTCGAATAAGAGTGCCAAGGAAGGTTTATCAGACATGACCACCCTCCTTGCCCTTCTGCGATCATATGGCGTCCTCGACAAGGTATGCCGCGATGGCCGGCAAGCTCTCTGGCTGATAGTTTATGTCGCAGATCTCATTCGATATGTCCCTGGCTCGTGGTCTCGACTACTACACTGGGATCATCTACGAAGCCATCGTTGAGGCCTCCGCTCCTCCAGGCTTCAAACAAGCTGACGCCTTGGCATCCACGTCCACTCCAGAAGTCAAACCCGACTCCAAGAAGAAACCCAAGAATAAAGTCGACGAAGAGGGCGAGGAAGAGATCGATGAATCACAGGTTGGTGTCGGGTCCATTGCTGCTGGAGGGCGTTACGACAACTTGGTGGGCATGTTCTTGTCTGCCGCTTCTGGGGAAGGCAAGAAGACGGCCTCGATTCCTTGTGTCGGTGTCAGTATGGGCTTGGATAGGATATTCGCCATCCTTTGGCCAAGGTGGATTGAGAGGGGAATGAGAAGCAAGGGCACGATGGTGTACGTCATGTCCGCTGGAGACGGTTTGCTGCAAGAGCGAGTGCAACTCGTCCAGGCTCTAAGAGAAGCTGGGATAAACGTCAGTTTTTGTTTTTAAGACCTTCCTCGGTCATCTGTACACTGACTGTCCTATCATCAGACCGAGTTCTCTTTCAAGAATAAACCAAAACTGCCAGCCCAGTTCGCGGCAGGGGAAAAGGACGAAGTACCGTTCGCCGTCATCCTTGGCGGAGACGAACTCAAAGCGGGTCTCGTCACCGTCAAAGAACAGAAATGGGAATTCAAGGATGGGCAGAAGGTCAAGGTTCAAAGCGAAGAGAAGGGCACGCAGGTCCCTCGAAACCAGTTAATCGATTGGATCAAGAATACCCAAACGTTTAGGGATTGGCAGATCGGAAAGTGGATAGCTTAGGATTCCAAATCCTCGTCTTCAACTTTCCTCTTCCTTTGGTTGCTTTGCTTTCTTTCATCCAACTTGGCCGATTAATTGTGACAGTGGTTCGCAATCGATAGGGGAGTATCCATATAACGAGCAGCGTATAGACTTCTATCCATCGGATTTGATGGAAACCCGATGATCAGTCTGAATCATCGGATGCTACATCGCCTTCGTCGTCATCTGCACGAGTGTAAGGGGGGCGTCGTGGGTAGGGCGGAAAGGACTCACATGCTATATCATCCTTGGAGATGCTGGCCTCTGCCTCTGCCTTCCTGAAGAGTTCAAGAATGATCGAATCATCTGGTTTCACAAGGTCCTTTGCTGTTTCTCCGTACTTATTCCGTATCCTGAATGAATTTGAAACTGTGATCATCGTGGAACGGAGGATGAGGAAGACGAACGTAAAATCTGCACCAGATTCCAACAAATTATCGACAAGATACTCTTTGACTTCAGGTTTTTCTGTTGCAACGGCTAGGTGCAGCGGTGTGGCCTTGTCGAGCTTATTTACTGGGTCTACGTCGCATAAATCGTGAGAGAGGATGTGGTCTAGCACATCGAAGGATGCATGCAAGACTCTAGCGCAAGTCTCAGTTGTGTAGGATTATCAAACGAGAGAGTGTCTCACGCGTAATGCAGGGCTAGTCCGAGTGAACGGTTCTATGTTCAGTTGCGATGAACTCGAACTCGAAGGATGTGATCTAAGCACCTGTATTGCCGAGCCTTGAAGATCGAAATGTGAGAGTGAGTAAGAATCTTGCTGGGCATGGTGTACGGACCCATCTTGATAGTTTATGTCGAAAGAACCTGGGCTATCGAAGATTTCCACCAACATATCTTCGTTATCTTCTTTGGCTGCTGCAAGCAACCGCTCATCTGTGGTTGTATTGCGTTCGGATGGATAAATGCGCATGGGGTTTCGTCAGTACATGACATACTATTGGATGCTCCCTCAGATTCCATGTCGAAGTAAAGAGAAGGGATGGCCGTTACAAATGGAGGATTGAAGAAATGGGTAGATGATCTCGATCAACGTAGATGTACTCAAAAGTCATGACCAGACCGAGCTCGAAGCCATCCTCTTTCCGGTCGGATTGTGGAGAATGCATTCCAGCGAAAGTATTATTATTATATCTAACCCGGACTGTACTCTGCACTTCTCGTTTTAACGGTCGCTCTGTGCCTGCGGGAATCGTAGCGTCATTAAAGCGAGGATTGCATCGTGATGGATTTACTTACGAGTCCGAAGACGCGTGAAAAGGTTACGATGAGTAGAGCTCCTCCCGTGTCTCGATGCCTGTACCCGACTGGTCAGATATTAGGGTTTTTTTTCCACGTATCGAAACGACGTACCAAGCTCCTCCTTGACGCCCTTGAGCTCATCCAAATAAGCCTGATATTGTTGCTTGTTCTCGACCTTTTCCCGGACACCCTCAAATACCCTAACGGCGGTCGCATAGTCGTCGACGCGACGGGCAGCACGGAGGGCCGCCTCCACGACGGAAGGCGCAGGAACCAAATCGTGGGAGAAGCAGTTGTTCAGACCGCGCTGGACCTCGAACAAATCCTGGGCCTGTTGGAAGAACTGAACGTAGCGCTCGGTGAAGGATTCGAAGGTCTCCTGGTGAGGAGCGGAGGAGGAAGGGCGGACGAAAGCTGGGGCGACCCTGCGGATGGCAGGCCTGGCTCGGAGGAGGGCAGCGAACGTGGTGGTGGGAGGACGCATAGTTGGTAGTTAGAGGGAGAAAAGAAAATGAAAGTGAAGACGGGACGGTTCTCGGTCATGTCCGATTGCTAGACACGGAGTGAATCGGATGTCTACTCTACTCCATTTTCTCCTCGATTTTCTGCTGTAAGATACACGGTCTACGATGGTGCATTTATTCTCCATTTTCTAACGAATTTTTTGCGAATTTTTCAAGGGCAATGATGCCACGAACCAGGTGAGAGACGGATTGCTACCCGCCACGCACCTACCACTCGGCTACCTTCCCAAAACGGCCTTGGCCCTCGACCACGAACAAGTTCCCCCTCAACTTTTGGTAGCCAACAATGGAAGACGGTACGTCTTCAGTCAACCCATCCTCGACCACAATCTGCACCGGCAACGCGTCCCACCTTGAACACTCAAGACCGGGCGCACACGGTCGTCGCGTCACACCCCAGCAGTGGACACGACAACCTGGCACAGTGAAACACCACCGTTACCACAGAGCCGCAGCAGTATAACAAAAGAGTTCGCTTTTCTATCGCCTCCGAAAGAACGCTCTGCGTCTCCAACTTCTCCCAACCGTCAAGGTTTGCGAATACCGTCGCCTTGTCAGCTTGTTGTCACCAACTCTCTGTCTCGCGCCGTTCGCACTCTATTCCACTTCAGCACCTCTTATACTTTTCTCTATTCTTGTCGCCTCTCGGCTTCCAACCTTTCCCACCCGTTCCCGCCATTCCTTCACCTTGCACAACTCTCACATTCACTAAATCCGACCTAACCAACCTCTCACATCAGCCTGGCAATCCGACATTGCCCCGACCAACGATGAAGGTGGAATTGGCATCCCTTCTGACGCAGCCGTCACCAACGGTGGTGGCACAGAAGACCCTGCCTGGAATGGTGATGGCCGTGGAGATGCTCCACGACGCTCGAGCCGTAGCAGAAGCCCTATTAGAGGGGACAAAGAACGAGGCGGGTAAGTCCGACGTCCACACCGATCCCGCACACTGATCTGAGAGCTTCAGTCGTGGCTCTTCTCCTATTAGCCAGAATCCGGGTAACAACCTCCACGTCTCTGGCCTGAGCCACCGTGTCGACAGCAGGGACCTGGAAAACCACTTCGCCGCCATTGGACGGGTATGACATGGTTTTCTTGTGTAGAGAGACTCATCACTAACGCAACAAATAGGTTCAGAAGGCTCAAGTCATGCGTGATCCCCACACTCACGATTCTCGTGGATTCGGTTTCGTTACCATGGAGAGTTCAGCTGAGGCTGACGCCGCGATTGCTGCTTTGAACGGGCAGGATTTTTTTGGAAAGACTCTTCTCATCGAGAAGGTTTGTTCCGTCGCTCCTCCATATCAGTAGAGACGCTGAGCATTCTGTCAGGCCCGGAGAGGACGTGCTAGAACTCCTACTCCAGGCAGATACTACGGTCCCCCCAAGCGTCACGAGCGCGATCGCGGTCACGGTGAGCTCTTTTCGTTGATCTCTCCCTGTTCACTCGTACTTGTACTTAACACCGCTCTTCAGGCCTTACCACGGCTGATAGGATGTACGACCCTCGTCCATACGACACCCGTTACGCCCGTCGCTGGGATGACCGGGACCGTGACCGAGACCGCTACGACAGGGAGAGATACGACGATCGTAGGTACGATGACAGGCGTTACGACGATAGACGGTCTAGGTACGAAGACAGGAGATATTAACATGTTTTCGAGTCGTAAATTTCCGTGGAGGTATTATAGTGTGTGCTCTTCACTTCCCATAAATCGTTCAACAGTGTCGCGACCCTCGGAATATTATGTGGATTGTAACCTGCCTGCCTCTTCTATTCTGCCATTGTTTACAAGGATCACGGTCATCCCCAGATACATCTTTCTCCATTCATTCGGTACGGGCACCCCGTGATCCCAGAGGGTTCAACGTTCAACATCAGCGCTACAACGGACTCTATCGCCATGCGGCGACGAAAAGACCGTTGTCAGGGACCCTGTGTCCTCGCTTGGGCAGCCGAAAACTAATGCGGGGCCCTCGAGGGCTGGCCCAAGCCTGCGACCACCCCAAGTAGTCTTAGTTTGCCAATTGACACATTAGTTCGGGTTCGCCAGCCCCGAGTCTGCTGCAAGTCAATCCCCGGCTCGCATGTGTCCTTCATGAGGACTATGGCGCCAACGAGTGGGTTCCGCTCCCGCAAGTACGGGAAGGGGGTGAATGGAATATTCGCACTTCCGATGCCTATCGCGAGGGGGCATGTGTACGTACTTCGGCCCATTGATTCTGTTGGCGTTTGGCGGGTGAGGATCACGAACACGGCTCTCAGGGTCCGGAATCAAGAACCAGGTCGGTCGAATCCGTAAATGAGAAGCGGTGAAAATTTCTTCTAACGTACAGGTCAAGTTCGAAGGAAACTTGGAGCGTTCCTTCGGTGTGCAGAAACAGCGCCGATGGGGCCATAGCTCAGGAGGTATTTCACCACTGCCCTTGTTTTTTTTTCCTTTTTCGAAAGGAGTCAAGCGGGATCTGACTAGGGTGGCAATGGGTGTACTATGACCGTACCACAAATCGGGTAGGGCGCGTAGATGTGGAATTTCACCCCCGGAGAGACGAAGCGTGCTCGGGGTAGCGCGTCTCTACGAAGATACAGGCAGGAATAGGGGCGTTCGCGAACCACGTTCGTGGCGTACGCGGAGTGGGGATCTGATCGACATGAGGTTCTTGTATGTGCGCAGTTTTCCTGTTGGTGGACCAGGGGAAAACCCGAGAGGCGGTTGCCATTAGGTAACCACGTTGTTCTAGAGTCGAGTAGGACAGCTGTAATTCGGGACAGGACGAAGAGACATAGCCCAATTGGTTGGGTGTTGTTTTTTTTCCAACACCGATCACCGCTGGCATGATTGCTTGACGAAATTTAGAGTCAAAAGAACCGAAAACACCTCTGTAACTCTGTAGGGTCAAGACCGATTGGGGAAGGAGTACGTCGGAGGTGAAACGTTGACGAACATAACGACACAGGTGATTCCACCTCTCGCATTC
>Ga0307514_10001966_pt1 | contig 22426 bp, 15 predicted proteins | sample 16_EM_MG_FD_203088 | JGI IMG/M metagenome (GOLD analysis project Ga0307514, IMG submission 203088) | Populus trichocarpa ectomycorrhiza microbial communities from riparian zone in the Pacific Northwest, United States - 16_EM | ecosystem: Host-associated > Plants > Roots > Unclassified | place...
CCCGAAGGCCAGCGCGAGGTGCTGGACCCTGGCCTGGGCCAGGTCTGCCGCCACGCGCTGTACCGCCGCAGCGCGCTGCGGCCCGGCGACACCCTGGCCGGCCCGACACTGATCGTCGAGGACGAGACCACCACCGTGGTCTCGCCCGCCTTCGACGCCCACATCGACGGGCACGGCTACATCGTGCTGACGCGGCGCGCCGCCGCCTGACCCTGGAACCCCTGCGATGAACTCCCCCGCCGTCCCGCACGACAACCCGCATGACACCCTGAAGGACCTGCGCCTGCAGGTGATGTGGACCCGCCTGATCTCGGTCGTCGAGGAAGCCGCGCAGGCGCTGATGCGCACCGCCTTCTCGACCACGGTGCGAGACGCCGGCGACCTCTCGGCCGCGGTGTTCGACACCCAGGGCCGGCTGATCGCCGAGGCGGTGACCGGCACCCCCGGCCATGTCAACTCCATGGCCGAAGGCGTGAAGCACTTCCTGGCCCGCTTTCCGGCCGCAACCATGGCCGAAGGCGACCACTACATCACCAACGACCCCTGGCTGACGGCCGGCCACCTGCACGACATCACCGTGGTCAGCCCGGTGGTGATGGACGGCCGGGTGGTCGGCCTGCTGGGCTGCTGCTGCCACCAGCTCGACATCGGCGGCCTGGGCCAGGGGCCCGATGGCCGCTCCATCTTCGAGGAGGGCCTGCAGATCCCGCTGATGAAGCTGGCCTCGCGCGGCCAGCTCAACCTGGACCTGATGGCCATCCTGCAGCAGAACGTGCGCACGCCGCTGCAGGTGGAAGGCGATGTGCTTTCCTACATCGCCAGCAACGACACCGGCGCGCGCCGCCTCAAGGCCATGCTGCAGGAGTTTGGCCAGACCAGCCTGGACGCGCTGGGCGACTACATCCTGCAGCAGTCGCTGAGCGCCACGCGCGAGCGCATTGCCGCCCTGCCGCGGGGCTGCTGGCAGAGCGCGCTGACCATCGACGGCTACGACCGCCCCATCACGCTGCGCGCCACGCTGACGATTGCCGAAGACCGTGTCACGGTGGACTATGCCGGCACCGACGGCGCGGTGCCGCAAGGCATCAACGTGGTGCTGAACTACTGCCGCGCCTACACCGTGTTCGGCCTCAAGTGCCTGATCGCGCCCGAGGTGCCGAACAACCACGGCGCGCTGCTGCCCTTCGAGGTGAGCGCGCCCGAGGGCAGCATCCTCAACGCGCAGCGGCCCTCGCCCGTGGCGGCGCGCCACGTCATCGGCCAGATGCTGCCGGACGTGGTGCTGGGCTGCCTGGCCCAGGCCATGCCGCAGCGCGTGCCGGCCGAAGGCTCCTCCTGCCTGTGGAGCGTGCAGTTGCGCGGCCGTGCGCCAGGCTCGGCCGCCGCCACCTTCGACACCGTGTTCTTCAACAGCGGCGGCGCCGGCGCCCGGCCCGGGCAGGACGGCCTGGATGCCACTGCCTTCCCCAGCGGCGTGCGGGCGATGCCGGTCGAGGTCAGCGAACACGGCGCGCCCATCGTGATCTGGAAAAAGGAACTGCGCGAGGACAGCGGCGGCGCCGGCCAGTTCCGTGGCGGCCTGGGCCAGACGGTGGAGGTGGGCACACGCGACGGTGCGGCCTTTGAAGTGCTGGCCATGTACGAGCGGGTGGCCACTCCGGCCAAGGGCCGCTCGGGCGGCGGCGACGGCGCCGCTGGCGTGGTGCGGCTGAAGTCCGGCCCGCTGCTGCGCGCCAAGGGCCTGCAGACCATTCCCGCCGACGACCGGCTGGTGCTTGAACTGCCCGGCGGGGCCGGGCTGGGCCCGGCCGAGGCGCGTGACCCGGCAGCACTGGCCGCCGATGCGGCCGCCGGCCTGGTCGCCCCACGCTGACCCTCGGGCCGGCCCTTCAGACCATGGGCGAACAGCAGTGGCGGCGCACCTCGGCCACCCAATGCGGGTCGTGCCACCAAGCCTGATCCGCCGCCGCATCAACTGCCGCGTGCGGCAGCTCTGCCGCTGCAGGTGCCACTGACGCCACGCCCGTGGCAGGGGCCGCATCGAAGGGCGCCATCAAGGCCTCCAGCGTGTGGTCCACGCCGCCCACCATCACCCGCCGCACCCGCATCGCGGCGCGGATGTCCCGCAGCGGGTCGCCCTCGACACAGACCAGATCGGCCAGTTGGCCGCGTGCCAGCGTGCCCAGGTCGTGGCCCAGCACCTGGCCGGCGTTGCGGGTGGCCGTGCGCAGCGCCTCGACCGGACGCATGCCGTGCTTGACCATGGCACGCAGGTTCAGGTGCAGGCTGATGCCAGGGGCCACGATGGGGTAGTCGCTGCCGCAGACGATGGTCACGCCGGCCGCCTGCTGGGCCAGCACCGTGGCCACCTGGCGGGCCACCATGCGCACCGGCTGGCTGGGCCCGCCGCGCGCGGCCTTCTCCAGCGGCGCGCGCTCGGCGGGCGGGAACATGCGTTGCACCCGGGGGTCTTCCAGCACCTCCTCCGGTGCATCGCCGAGCAGGCCCTCGGTGCCGAAAATCGTGGGGGTGCGAAAGCTGCGGGCGGCCCCGGCAATGGCGACCACGTCCTGGTAGCCCACGCCCAGCATGCTGCCGGTGCGGGAGTAGCCGAAGCGGCTGGTGCCACCCATGTGCTCATGGCCCTGGGCGCCGAAGGCCACCGCCGGGAACAGGTAGTGCGAGGTGATGGGAATGCCCAGCTGGCGGGCCATCTGCGTGGCACGGGCCTGCAGGTCCAGCGGCAGGCGCACGTAGCACTTGAGCAGGTCGTAGTCGAGCGCGCGGGCCCGCTCGAACTGGCGCAGCAACTGAGCCTGATCGCGCAGCGGGTGCATGCCGTCCATGAACACCCGTGCGCCTTCCAGCGCCTCGCCGGTGCCGAAATGGCGCGGCCCGACGCGCAGGCCGGCGTCCACCGATTCCTTGTTCTCCAGCGCCAGGTAGGCGTTGTCGCTCAGGCCGCGGGTGGTGGTGATGCCGTAGGCCAGGAAAATGCGCGGATCGCGCGTGCCCAGCTGGTTGCCCATCTCGCGGTGGGTGTGCATGTCGATCAGGCCAGGCATCACGGTGAGCCCGCTGGCATCCACCCAGCGCACGCCGGGCCGCCGCGCGCGATGCGGCTCGATGGCCGCAATGCGGTGGCCGTGGATCACGATGTCCACGTTCTCGCGCAAGGTGTCGGCCACCCCGTCCCACAGCCGGCCGGCGTGGACCACGGTGATGCCCTCCGGCCGGGCCAGCCGCCACTGCAGGCCCCAGGGCAGCTCGCGCACCTGCCCTGCCATCGGGCCGGCCAGCGTGCGCAGGCGCAAGCGGGCATTCGAGAGGTAGAGCAAGGCGCTGCCATCGGCGCTCAGGCTGAGCGCATCGGCGCTGTCGTCACCCAGCGGCTCGGGCTCGCCCTGCAGCGTGCCGTCGGCCGAGATCGGCGAGCGCCACAGGGTGCCGCCCAGGGTATAGATGAAGTGGCGGCCATCGGGCGTCCACAGCGGGCCGTTGACGTTGCGCACATCCAGCGATGCGCCCGGCCGGGGAGACTGGTAGCGCATGCGGCCGCTGGCCAGGTGCACGGTGAGGATGGCGTTCAGCCCCTCCCGGTAGCGCGCGCTGTAGGGCCGGATGGCGGCCAGCGCCAGGTACTGGCCATCGGGCGACCAGCTCGGGCGCCCTGACCAGACGGTCTGCCTGGCCACGCGCCGCAAGGCACCGCTGTCGGGATCGACCAGGCAGAGCCAGCCGTCTTCAGAAGCACAGACCAGGGTCTTGCCGTCCGGCGACCAGGCGATCTGCTTGAGCGGCCGGTCCGCATGGGTGAGCTGGCGCGCATCGCCGCTGTCCAGCGCCTGGCGCCAGAGCTGCAACATGCCGCTGCGGTCGCAGGCATAGACCAGGTGGCGGCCGTCAGGCGACCAGGTGGGCCCGAGCTTGGTGCTGGCGTCCTGGGTGAGCTGGCGCGGCTGGGGCTGGCCCACGGTCAGCAGCCAGAGCTGGCCCAGGGCGCTGAAGGCGACACGATCCGCCTGCGGCGACAGGGCCGGAAACGAAATGCCCTTGACCTTGCGCGGGGCGCGGCTGTCCAGGTCGCGGCGGCGCAGCGGCGCGCGGTGCGCCGTCACCCGCACCTCGGCGCTGAAGGGGATCCGGCCGGTGATGCCGGGTGCCTCGGCCGGGGCCAGCCGGCGCACACGGATCTCACCTTCGCTGGTGTAGAGCAGCTCGGTGGCGCTGCGCCACACGGCGGGCAGCGGGAACACATCTTCCGCCTCGTCGCTCACGGCCTGAGCGTCCACCATCAAGCGGCTGGCCCGGATGTCGCGCGGCGTGCCTTCGACCACGCGCCAGCTCAAGCGCCCCTCGGGCGACCAGGCCGGCGCGCTGGCGCCGGGGCCGGCGCTGATCAGCAGCGGCGCGGGCGCCTCCTCGGCCGGCGCCGCATCGACGACCAGGATGCGGCCACTGCTGGCAAAAGCCACCCGCCGGCCATCGGGCGACCAGGCGGGCTCGGCATCCTCGCCCTCGGTGTCAACCAAGGGCCTGACCCGGCCGGAGGCCCAGTCGAGCGCATACAGCGCGTAGCGCCCGCTGCGGTCGCTGGCAAAGGCGATCTCCCGGCCGTCGGGCGACCAGCAGGGCTCGCGGCAGTCGAACTCGCCGTGCGTGAGCTGGCGCAGGTCGCCGCCGTCGGGGGCAATCGTCCACAGCTGGAAGCTGCCGTCGCGGTAGGACTGGAAGGCAATGCGCCGGCCATCGGGCGACCAGTGCGGCCGGGCCACGTCGTGCAGGTAGCCGGTCAGGCGGCGAGCCTGGCCACCGGCCACCGGCAATGTCCACAGCAGGCCTTGCAGGTCCATTGCGAGGGTCTGCCGGTCGGGCGACAGCGCGATCGCCAGGTTGGTGCCCTGGGTCAGGGTGACGGCCGTGTCGCCCCATTCGCCTTCTGCCAGCGGCGCGTCCAGCCCATTCGGCGCGACCGGCGCGGCCTGCGCAACGGGCAGCAGCCAGGGCTGGGCGCTGGCCACGGCGGAGGCCGCGGCGAGTGAGACAAAGCTTCGGCGGCTCAGGCCGCCAGCAGGGCGGCAATGCAGGCAGTACGGCGACACGGCACAGGCAAGGAGGTGACAGACCTGGCCATGCTAGGCAGCCGGGCCGCCAGCCGTGTCGCCATTTGCGCGCCTGGAGGCTGCGCTTTGGGCCACACCCCCGACCTCCCTGCGCCCGCCAGGCACCACACTGACCCGCTATTCAGCTTCCTCTTCGGTGTCGCGCATGCGCGCCGTGCGCTCGGCCTTGGCCGCGCATTCATCCATGGGCAGCGAGCGCATCGCATCCAGCCGGCGCGCCAACTGCTCGCCAAAGCGCGCGGCCGGCAGCGGCAGTGTGCGGCCCTTGAGCTGGCCCAGCACCAGCGGGCCGTAGGCGCCGTCGACCTCGTCGATGGCGCGCACCGCGAGTTCAGGGTCCTTGCGCCAGTGACCGGCGCCCACATCGACCTGGAAACTGATGATCTCGCTGCCCTTGACCATGTCAGCCAGCAGGTCGAAGGAGTTCGACTCGATCACGGGGTTGGGCTGCATCGAGCCGCGCGCCAGCACCTGGTCGATCAGCTCACGCCCGGAGTAGCTGGGGTCGGGCAGCGCCAGGTCATACATCAGGCAGTCGCGCACCCGCAGCTTGGGCTTGCTGGCCAAGGGGTGGTCCCTGGCCATCACTGCCACCATGCCCTGCCCGATGGACATCAGCGGCTGAAGTTCGGCGGCATGCGAGGGCCGGAAGACCAGGATCAGGTCGGCCTCGTAGGCCAGCATCAGGCGCATGGCATTGGCATGGTCGCAGACGTTCACCGTCATCTTCACCAGAGGATGCTCGGCGCGGAAGGCCTTCATCTCGATCAACAGCAGGTCGCGCGCGACGGCCTGGCTGCAGGCGATGCGGATCTCGCCGCGGCGCAGGCCTGCCAACGCCTCGATCTGCGAGTAGACGCGGCGCAGGTCGGCATTCTGGTTCTTGATCCAGGCGATGAAGATCTCGCCCGCAGCCGTCAGCAACACACCGGAGGAAGTGCGCTCGAAAAGCGCCGCCCCCAGGTCGGACTCCACATCCTGAATTCGACGCAAAAGGGCCGAGGGGGTCAGGTGCAGCTTCTCGGCAGCCTGCCTCACCGACCCGGTGCGGGCCACCTCTTCCAGATAGCGCCATACGCGCATGTTTCTAAGAGCCATCACTACTCCTCAGGCACGAAAGTCAACACACCCACGCGAATTTGGCACCTCACAAGTGCATGGCGATCCACTAACGTGAGCTCGCACATTCATCACTCAAGACATCGCGCAAATACCGCCGCGTGCTGAGCAAGTGAAGTGCCTGCCACAGGTAAAGCTGTGCTGCATCAAAACAAATGGGGATTTGCATGGACTTGGGCTTGCAAGGAAGAGTCGTCATCGTCACCGGGCCCGCCAAAGGCCTGGGGCCTGCGATCACTTTGGCGTTTGCCAGGGAAGGCTGCCGATTGGTGTTGGCCAGCCGTGACTTGGAGGCCATCGAGGCGATCGCGATGAAGACAGAAGGGCTGGGCGGCCATGCCTTGCCGGTGCGCTGCGATGTCACCAACCCGCAGGAGACTGATCGAATGGCCGAGCTGGCCGTGCAGCATTTCGGCCAGATCGATGCGCTGATCAATGTGGCCAGCGACACCGGGCCGATTGGCGACGCCACCTGGAACACTTCGCCCAAGGAATTCGAGCACACCATGCAGGTCAACCTGCTGGGCTGCTTCAACACCATGCGGGCAGTGCTGCCCCGCATGATCGCGCGTCGCTACGGCAAGATCATCAACGTCGGCGGCACCTACGGCATGCGCGGCAGGGCCGGCCGCATGGCCTACTCGGCCTCGAAATGGGGGCTGCGCGGCGTGACCAAATCCGCCGCGCTCGAAGCTGGCCCACACAACATCAATGTCAACTTCGTCGCGCCCGGCATGGTCGATGACGAGCGCTTCCGCAACAAATGGATCCCGGAGGCGATGATCCAGTTCGGCATCAACGCCGACCAGGCCGAGGAGCGCCACGCGCAGGAATACGCGCTGCGCCGCATCAGCTCCGACATGGACGTGGCCAATGCCTGCCTGTTCCTTGCATCCGATGTCTCGCGCCAGATCACCGGCGTGGACCTGCCAGTGGACGGAGGCTGGGCTGCGCTGTGAACCCGATGCGTGAGCCGACCCACATCGACGTTGCGCAGGTCTACGCACGCCCAGGGGCGCAGCCGCCGCTGGGGCCTTCTCGGCTGCACCTGGCGGAAGGTCGAATCGCGCGCATCGAGCCGCTGCCCGCGCCGCCGGCAGCGGCCCGCCACCGCATCGCCCTGCCTGCGCCTTGCGATGCCCACGATCACGGCCGAGGCCTGCGCACGCTGGCCTTCGGCGCCCAGGACCAGGCGCTGGAAACCTGGCTGCCGGAGCTGGCCCGGGAGCCACACGTGGACCCGTACCTGCGCGCGGTGGTGGCCTTCGCCCGCATGGCCGAGGGCGGCATTGCCGCCGCCAACCATTGCCACAATACGCAGGACGGCAAGGCCTTGCTGCGGGAGGCTCAGGGGGTGGCCCGCGCCGCCCGCGACGTGGGCCTGCGCATCGCTTTCGCTGTGCCTTTCGCGGGCCGCAACAACGTTGTCTACGGCCCGTTGGCGCCGCTGCTGGCGCACCTGCCACCGGCGGACCACGCGCGGCTGATCGCCCAACGCCAGCCCAGCCGCACGCTGCAGGAGAACCTGGCGCTGGTTGAGGAGATTGCCGAACTTTCCCACGAGGGCTTCAGCGTGCAGTACGGGCCGGTTGGCCCGCAGTGGGTGGACGACGAGGCCTTGGCCAGCATCGCACAGGCCAGCGCCGACAGCGGACGGCGCGTGCACATGCACCTGTTCGAGACACGGCAGCAACGGGCATGGGCCGATGCGCACCACCCTGGGGGCCTGCTGAAGCATCTGGACGCCATCGGTTTGCTGTCGCCGCGCCTGACCGTGGCCCATGCAGTGTGGCTGGACCCAGCCGACTGTGCGCTGCTGGCCGAGCGAGGCGTGATGGTCAGTGCCAATGTCTCGTCGAACCTGCGGCTGCGCTCGGGCATGCCGCCGTGGCGCCGCTACCTGGACGCGGGCCTGCGCTTCGGCCTGGGGCTGGACGGCATGAGCCTGGACGACGACGAGGACATGTTGCGAGAGATGCGGCTGGCCTGGCACCAACTGAGCACCGTGGATGGCTGCGAACGCTTCAGCCTGGGCGACCTGTTCCAGGCCGTCTGCGGGCATGGGCGGGCGAGCATCACCGGACAAGCGCCGGGCGATGCTGAACTCAAGCCCGGCGCCCCGGCCGACATCCTGGTGCTGGACCTGCGCCACCTCACGCGCGACCGGCTCAGCGAGGACCCCGCCGACCTGTTGGCACTGGTGGTGGCGCGCGCCACCAAACGCGACATCCAGCACCTGCTCGTCGCTGGCCGCACCGTGGTGCAGGAAGCCCATTGCCGCAGCGTCAGCCTGCCTGCGCTGGAGGCGGCCCTGCTGGCCGAGGCCCGCGCAGCCCGCCAGCGCCATCCCCCAGACGACGCGGCCATCACCCGGCTGCAGGGCGCCCTGCGCGCGCATGCCCGCTGTGGCTGTGCCCCTCCTTTTTCCGAACGAGAAACACCATGGACCTGAAACTCAAAGACAAAGTCACCGTGATCACCGGTCCGGCCAAAGGCATGGGCCGCGCGGTGACGCTGGCCTTCGCACAGGAAGGCGCCCGGCTGGTGCTGGCCGGCCGCGACGTGGCCGCGATCGAGCCTGTCGCCGCCGAGGCTCGCGCGCTCGGTGTGGCAGCCATTGTCGTGCCCTGCGACCTGACCGACAGCGCGCAGACCCAGGCCCTGGCCCGGGCCGCACTGGCCGAGTTCGGCCGCATCGATGTGCTGGTCAACGTGGCCGGCGGCTCCGGCCCCATCGGCAAGACCGGCTGGGAGACCACCCCGGAGGAGTTCGACGAGATCGTGGACCTCAACATGAAAGGCTGCTTCAACACCATGCGCGCGGTGCTGCCGGCCATGGTCGATCAGGTCGGTGGCAAGGTGGTCAACGTGGGCGGCACCTTCGGCATGCGCGGACGCGCCGGCCGCATGGCGTACTCGGCCTCCAAGTGGGGCCTGCGCGGCATCACCAAGAGCTTCGCGCTGGAAGCCGGCCCGTACAACGTCAACGTCAACTGCGTGGCACCCGGCATGGTGGATGGGCCGCGCTTTCGCGAGAAGGTCTGCGCCAACATGGCCGAGAAGCTGGGCATCACGCTGGAAGAGGCGATGCAACGCCATGCGGCCGATTACGCGCTGCGCCGCGTGACGCTGGACGATGACGTGGCCAACGCCTGTTTGTTCCTGGCCAGCGACGTGTCGCGCCAGATCACCGGTGCGGACCTCGCGGTCGACGGCGGCTGGGCGGCCCTTTGAACAGCCACAGACCTGCCGCTTCGCGCCAGGCCCCGAGGTTTCTTGAGAGAACATCCCCATGAAAAGCGCAGACCTTGTCATCCGCGGCGCCCGCGTGGTGTCGGCGGACCAGATCATCGAGGCCTCGGTGGCCATTGCCGGCGAACACATCGTGGCGGTCGGCCATGACGACCTGATGCCGCCAGCCGCGCAGGAGATGCGTGCCGACGGCTTGTTCCTGCTGCCCGGCGCCATCGACAGCCATGTGCACTTCCGTGACCCGGGCTACCCGCACAAGGAAACCTGGAAGACCGGCTCGGCAGCGGCCGCCTGCGGCGGCGTGACCACCGTCTTCGAGATGCCCAACACCAACCCGCCGACCGGCACGCTGGAGGCCTTGCGCCTGAAGCAGAAGGCGGCGGAATCGTCGTATGTGGACTACGGCATCCACGGCCTGCTGGGCGACGACACCATCGAGCGGTTGGAGGCGCTGCTGGAGGCTGGCGTGACCAGCTTCAAGGCCTTCGTGGGCAACACCTTTGGCAACCTGCCGGCACCCACCGATGGCGCACTGCTGGAGGGCTTCGAGAAGCTCGCGCCGCTGGGCATCCGCACGGTGGTACATGCCGAAAATTCGTCCATCCTGCTGCGCCGCGAGCAGCGCATGCAAGCCGCCGGCCGCCAGGACGCGCTGGCCCACCTGGCCGCCCGGCCGGCAGTGGCCGAGGTGGAAGCCATCGGCCGCGTGCTGACGCTGGCCGAATGGACCGGCGCCCGCGTACACATCGCACACCACAGCGCCGCCGACTCGCTGTTCCTGCTGCGCGACGCCAAGCGGCGCGGCGTGGACGTGACCGCCGAGACCTGCCCGCAGTACCTGCTGCTCAACACCGACCACATGCGCAAGCTGGGCGGCATCATGCGGCTGAACCCGCCGATCCGCGAGGCCCGTCACAACCAGCCGCTGTGGGACGCGCTGATGGACGGCACGCTGGACATGATCGCCACCGACCATGCACCCCACTCGCCGGAGGAAAAGACGCGCGCCAACATCTGGGCCTGCGACTGCGGCTTTCCGGGTGTCGAGACCCAGATGCCCTTGATGCTGACCGAGGTGAACCGGGCCCGGGCCAGCCTGATGGACTACGTGCGCTGGAGCGCGGTGAACCCGGCGCGGGCCTGGGGGCTGTACGGCACCAAGGGCGTGATCATGCCGGGCGCGCATGCCGACATCGCGGTGGTCGACATGGACCGCACCGGCGTGCTGTCCCAGAACCGCCTGCAGTCGATCAGCAAGATCTCGCCCTGGCATGGCCGCGCGGTGCAGGGCTACCCGCTGCACACCCTGGTGCGTGGTCGCTTCGTGATGCGCGATGGGCAGCTGGTGGCGGAGGCCGCAGGCTGGGGCAGATCGGTCAAGAGCGTGCAGCTCATGCCCACTCCGCGACCCCGCAACACCGAGCACTACCTCAGCGCGGTGCTGCAGACACCCGAAGGCGTGTCGCCCAGCGCCGCACCGCTGCAGGACCCGACATGAGCGCACAGGGTCGTCCAGTGAGCTCGGTTCCGCTGAGCAGCATCGCAGTGTTCTGTGGGTCGAACTTCGGCAACTCGCCTGTCTATGCCGACGCCGCCCGGGCGCTGGGTCAAGCCATGGCACAGCGCGGCATCCGCCTGGTCTACGGCGGCACCAACAAGGGCTTGATGGGCGTGCTGGCAGACGCCACGCTGGCCGCTGGAGGGGATGCCGTGGGCATCATCAACCGGCGGCTGTACGCCCGTGGCCATTTGCACCCGGCCCTGACAGCACATGAAGTCGTCGAGCACATGCGGGCGCGCAAGGCCCGCATGGCCGAACTCGCCGACGCCTTCATCGCCCTGCCTGGCGGGCTGGGCACGCTGGAGGAACTGTTCGAGGCCGCCACGCTGACCCAGCTCGGCGACCAGGCCAAGGCCTGTGGCGCCCTGAACGTGCTCGGCTTCTACGACCCCATGCGAGCCATGCTGACCCACGCCGTGAGCGCAGGCTTCCTGAAACCCGAGCACCGCGACATGATGCTGATCGACGATGCGCCCGACCGCCTGCTCGACGCCTTGCAGGTCTGGCAACCGCCCCAGGTTTCCAAGTGGATCAACCAGCCGGGCGCCTGAACGCCCCAGCCCCCGGATTTCGCAGCTCCCATGACACGCATCCGCATCATCGCCGGCGACCAGACCTTCATCGCCGAGACCCAGCCCGACGCACCCCGCACCGTGGCAGCCTTTCTGCAGTTGCTGCCCTATCGGCAACAACTGATCCATGTGCGCTGGAGCGGCGAGGCCTGCTGGGTGCCGCTGGGCGACTTCCGCCTGGCAACCCAGGGCGAGCCGGTCGGTTTCGAGAACCACACCAGCCACCCTTCGGTGGGCGACATCCTGTTCTACCCCGGTGGCTACAGCGAAACGGAAATCATCCTCGCCTACGGCCCCTGCAGCTTCGCCAGTCGCATGGGCCCGCTGGCTGGCAACCACTTCCTGACCATCGTGGAAGGTCGGGACCAACTCCGCGCGCTGGGGCACCAGGTGCTGTGGAAAGGCGCGCAGGACGTCCTGTTCGAACAGCTCCCCTGAGGCGCACCTGCGCCCCATGGCGACGCCGCGCCATCCGCGGTTGCGGTGTGTCGCGCTTCAATCTTGAGCCGGCCAACATCTTGGGTCAGGGCCCGCCTGTCACTGTCGCGCTTCCCGGACAGCTGCTGGAGCAGCGTTGGAACGGGTGTCGACTTTGAGTTGGACCGAAAGGCGGTCTTGACCGGAATACGCAGTCGACTGCACCTCGACCCGGTGAAGCAAGGGGCCGCCGGGGTTCCTGGTGGTGGGAAAGCGAACCGTCCGTCTTGTGGGTGGACTCGCCTATTGCGAAGCGCAGCTCCGCGGATCCGTGCGCGGCCCAGAGTTCAACGCCATCGGACGCGTGATCGAGCACCCAGGACTTCAGTTCGAGATGAGCGGGAGCTCAACGGGATGGTGGCCGAGCAGGCACTTTTCTTGCGGCATGCTGATCTTCCACCGGCAGGTCTTTGAAGCGACGCGCATCGCGCTTGAGGTGAGGTCGCAGTTCGTCGAAGCGCACTGCCAAGGCGGGACATGCTTCGATCCTCGCGTCGTGCGGGCCTGGCGCGCATTGAGCGCCTCGACTGCCGCGGGCGACTCGTGATCTGCGGATCGCCCCTTGGCGGCAATCAGGCTCCGGGGTCGTCTATGACGCGGGTGTGGCGTCGGGTGCGCTGCCGACAACCTGCCGCACCGGCAGCGAGATGCGAAAGCTGGTGCCGACGCCGACTTCGCTGGTGACTGCGATGCGGCCGCCATGCTTGCGGACGATGCCGTACGAGAGCGACAGCCCGAGACCGGTGCCCTTGCCGACTGGCTTCGTGGTGAAGAAAGGATCGAAGATCTGCTTCAGATTCTCGGGCGGGATCCCGCAACCGTTGTCCGAGATGTCGATGAAGACGTGGTCATCGCCTTCGCACCCGGTCGTGACAACGATGCATCCCATCATTCCCTGAAGCGCGTGTGCGGCGTTGACCAACAGATTCATGAACACCTGGTTCAGTTGCGACGCCAGGCATTCGATCTGCGGAATGTTGCCATAGCAGCGCTTGACCTCGGCGACGTACTTGATCTCGTTGTTGGCGATGTTCAGGGTGCTGTCCAGCCCCTTGTGGAGATCTGCCCACTGCCAGCCTTGCTCGCCCACATGCGAGAAGTCCTTTAGATCCTGGACGATCTGTTTCACTCGCAGGGCGCCGTCCTTGGATTCGTCCACCAGCTGCAGCACCTCCTGGCTCAGAAATGCGTAGTCGTTGACGTCCTTGATCCGGTGCAGGTCCGACAAGGCGGCCGCACTGAATACATGCTCCTGCGCCTCGTACGCCGCAACGATGGCGAGCAGCGACTTCGAATAGTCGCGCAGGGTGCCGAGGTTGGACGTGATGAAGGCGATCGGATTGTTGATTTCGTGCGCCACTCCGGCGGCGAGCTGGCCAATGGCAGCCATCTTCTCGGACTGGAGCAATTGATGGTGGGCCTCCTCCAGGCGCCTGATCAGCACCTGCTGTTCGTCGGTCCGGCGTTGCAGTTCGTCACGCGCCTGCTGGCGCTCGCGCAGGTCGGCTCGCAGCTGTTCATTGCGCTCGTTGAGTTCGAGAGACATCATTTCGAGCGCCCGCTCGATGAGCATGCGCTCTCCGTCCGCATCTTCGTACGCCTGGCTTACCGCCGCCAGCAGCAGCTCCAGCCCGGTGGGCAGCGCACAGGTATCGCCGAATGCGCGCCGCAACTGACGTCGAAGCAACTTGTGATGGGAGGGATTCATACCTCTGAGAAAGTCGTGATCGTCATCGTCTGGTTGTGCAGCTCGCATCCACCAAGCGTCCCCTGCGGGCAGAGTTCGCCGTAGGAGTAAAAGCCGGCAAGCGCCGTATCGCCAAGCACTTCGCGAACGCCGTCGATCTCTTCCTCGATGCGCTGGCGCAGCACGAGTTTTCGGCCGACGCAACTGATCAGGACGGCCAATTGCGCATCGTCGCGGCCCAGCCGTCGCAGCCCTTCGGACGCGGCACCGGACGCGCCATCTACCAGGCGATCGAAGTTGGCCTTCATCAGACGGGCCTTGGCCCCCTCGGGGATGTCACCCCCGAAGGTCATGCTCCCGGAGGCTTCGTCGATGCCCAGCACGGTGCGTACCAGCCCGGCACCGCCGCGCCCGTCTTCCAGCAGCAAGGGGAAGCGCAAACCCGTCGCGGGCAATCCGCACGAGTGTTCGCCCAGGTAGAGCTTGTAGAGCTCCAGTGCCGATTTGCCATCCAGCTCGAAAAGCACGTTGCCTCGCGAGCGAGTCACGGTGCGAAGGGGGCCGAAGCTGTCCCAGCCACCGACGCTGCCATATCCGACGAGCAAGTCGTCGCCATAGAAGCCAATGCCAACGACGTGCCGGCTCTGCCCGATGCCGTTGCACATGACCAAGGTCTCGATGAACCTGTCGGAGTCGGCCGCCAGCCCTCCGGTAGCGCAAATGCCCTCGGGCAGGCGCTCGCGCAAAGCCTTGGCGAACGACGTGCCGTTGACGACAAGGCCGTCGCAAAACGTCATCACGTGTCGCAGGCCCGGGCGCACCAGCTTGAGCGCGATCTGTTCTGCCGCTTCGCGGCCATCCGTGTCTTCGGCAACCGGAACAAGTACCCAGTCGATCACGCTGCGCTCGAATTGCACGGCCGTCGCCACGAGGCAGTCATCGTGCACACGCGTACCGAGGATCTCTCCGGCGGTCGAGCAACCAGCGATCAGGGCATTCGGGTGCCACGCCCGCAGCTGATCGAATAGCCCTTGTTGGCGAAGAGTGTCCGGTGAACCGAAGGCAAGCACGAGTTGATCGCGGTCGCCGGCGGCGGGGGATCCGTCTGTCCAGCCGACGGCGGGCGTCCACAGGCGCTGTCGAATCTTCATGGGTCTTCTCCAGGTGGGCGCGGCATCAACACACCGCATCTTGCTGACATGGAGCGGGCACCAGCGTCTCTTGGACATTTCGACAAGTTGGAGCGCCACTTGAGCCTGTTTTGCGCCTCTCGTCCGGATCGAAACCTCAGGCAGTCAGCTCCTCGGTGACCACCGAGAAGTGCGTCAACTGGTGTTGACCAAAGGTCATGGTGATCGGGACGTCGCCCGCATCGCGCCCGCGGCCGATGACGATGCGGCCGATCCGGGGCGTGTTGTGGCGGGCGTCGAAGGTGTGCCAGCGGTCGCCCAGGTACACCTCGAACCAGGCACTGAAGTCCATTGGGGAGCGCACCGGCGGGATGCCAATGTCCCCCAGGTAGCCGGTCGTGTAGCGCGCAGGGATGTTCATGGCGCGGCACAGCGTCACGGCCAGGTGGGCGAAGTCGCGGCACACGCCGGTGCGCTCATTGAACCCTTCCAGGGCGCTGCGATTGGCACGGGCCCGGCCATAGTCGAATTGAAGGTGGCCGTGCACGAAGTCCACGATGGCCTGCACGCGTGCCCAGCCCAGTGGCGTGCTGCCAAAGCGCGACCAGGCGAAGTCCATCAAGGCGCTGTCGACCTCGCAGTAGCGGCTGGGCAACAGGTATTGCAAGGTCTCGTGGGGCAGGTCCTGCGGCGCATGCTGGATCGCGTCCAGACACACCGGGTCGGGCCGGCCAGAGTCCAGCACGACAGCCGTGTTCCGCAATCGGACGCTGTTCACGTTCGGTGGCACGTTGATGCGGCCGCAGTGATTGCCGAAGGCGTCGGTGTAGTTCTCGATGGCCAGGCCCGGTTCGACGACGATGGCGTCGCCGCTGAGCACGTCATGCTTGCGATCGGGATGCACATTGAGCATCAAGAGGATGGCGTTGGGCGAATTGACGGCCAGCGTGATGTCGAACCCGATTTGAATTTTCAAGACAGCTTCCTGCTTCCATGGGCCGGCGCGAATCGAGCGCACCGGCGTTGTGATGATGCGGCACCGTCTTTGGCGCCTCAAGGACGAATGTAGGAAGGGTCCGCCCCGGCCGCCATCGGGCAGGCGGCCTTGCGGCTGTGGGAGTCAACCTACGTCCGAGCCGTGGCGCCGCTGCTGCGCATCCGCCAGGACGGCGCCAGCGGGCAGATTCCTTCAACCTATTCCAAGGCAGCACCATGCGTGCACAGACCCACCCGCAAGCAGATCAGACGGCGAGGAGGGCAGGCTGAATGCAGTGCGCGGGATGTCCAGCGGGCCGGAGCGCTTTGCAGGGCATTACCATCACCTTCCAAGACCCTCGGCGCTGCAGGCTGCGGCGCTGCTTTCCGGACCTCGCCCATGTCGACCTCTGGCCCTACCGCTGCGCTGTCCTCGAGCTTCGACCCCACGCTGCTGCGCAGCCCTGAGGACCTGGTAGCCACGCTCAGGCGATACCAGGACGTGCTCAACAGCGCGCTTGACACCGCCATCATCACGCTCGATGAAAACGGCCTGGTCACCGGCTGGAACCTGGGTGCCGAGCGGTTGCTGGGGTGGACCGAGGGCGAAATGCTCGGCCGCTCGCTCGGTGTCATCTTTCCCGAAGAAGCGGGAGGTCCGGCGGCCCTGCTGGCCGAGATTGGCCAGGCCAAGCTGCAGGGGACCGGCGGCTCGGAGGGCTGGCGTTTGCGCAAGGGGGGCGGGCGCTTCTGGGCCATCGGCGAAACGCGGCGCATGGTCAGCGGCGAAGGCAGCTCGGGGTTCGTGAAGATCCTGCGCGACCGCACCGATGCGCAGCAGCTTGCCTTGGCTCTGCAGGAGCGCACGCGTGCGTTGGAGATCCTGAACCAGACCGGCAGCACGCTGGCCCGTGAAACCGAGCTGGACAAGGTCGTGCAGGCAGTCACCGATGCCGGCGTGGCGCTCACCGGCGCGGAGTTCGGTGCCTTCTTCTACAACCTGGTCAACGCGGCCGGCGAGAGCTACATGCTTTACAGCCTCTCCGGCGTGCCCAGGGAGAAGTTCGCGCAGTTCCCGATGCCACGCAACACGGCGGTGTTTGCGCCGACCTTCAGCGGTGAGGACATCGTGCGCTCCGACGACATCACGCGCGACGCCCGCTACGGCCGCAACGCGCCGAACGCCGGCATGCCGGCCGGGCACCTGCCTGTGCGCAGCTACCTGGCAGTGCCGGTCATCTCCCGCTCGGGCGAGGTCATCGGCGGGCTGTTCTTCGGCCACTCGCGCGTGGGCGTGTTCACGGAAGATTCCGAGCGCAACCTCGAGGGCCTGGCGGGCGAGGCTGCGGTGGCCATCGACAACATGCGCCTGTTCGAAAAGGCGCAGCTGGAAATCGCCGAGCGCAGCCGTGTCGAGGCGGCGCTGCGCGAACTCAACCTCGGCCTGGAGGCGCAGGTGCAGCGCCGCACGGCCGAGCTGCTGCAGCACGCCGAGGCTTTGCGGCAAGCGCAGAAGATGGAGGCCGTGGGCCAGCTCACCGGTGGCATCGCGCACGACTTCAACAACCTGCTGCAGGTGATCGTCGGCAACCTGGACTTGCTCTCGCGTGGCCTGCCAGAGGAGATGGCACGCCTGCGCCGGGCTGCGGCGCAGGCCATGTCCGGTGCCAAACGCGCCAGTTCGCTGACCCAGCGGCTGCTCGCGTTTGCCCGCCGGCAGCCGCTGGATCCGAAGCCCCTCATTGCCAATGTGGTGGTGCAGGGCATGTCCGAGCTGCTGCGCCACGCGCTGGGCGAAACGGTCGAGCTGGAAGTGGTCGGCGCCGGCGGCCTGTGGACCACCGAGGTCGATCCGAACGAGCTCGAGAGCACGCTGCTGAACCTGGCGGTCAATGCCCGCGACGCGATGCCCTCCGGCGGCAAGCTGACCATCGAAACCGCCAACGGCCACCTGGACGAGGCTTATGCGGCGCGGCATGCGGAAGTGACACCGGGCCAGTACGTGGTGATCAGCGTGACCGACACCGGTGCGGGCATGGACGCGCAGACCATGTCACGCGTCTTCGAACCTTTCTTCACCACCAAGCCCGAGGGCAAGGGTACCGGGCTGGGGCTGAGCCAGGTCTATGGCTTCGTCAAGCAGTCGCATGGCCATGTGCAGCTGTACTCGGAGCTCGGCATCGGCACGACGGTCAAGCTGTACCTGCCGCGCTACCACCAGCAGGCCCAGCCGACCGAGCATGACGAAGCCTTGCCGGTGCCGGGCGCCGAAGGCGAGCGCATCCTGGTGCTGGAAGACGATGCCGACGTTCGGGCCTTCTCGGTTTCCGCGCTGCAGGAACTGGGCTACCGGGTCATCGAAGCAGCCCACGGCGCCGCGGCACTGGCGGTGCTGGAGAAGCAGGGCGTGGACCTGCTGTTCACCGACGTGGTCTTGCCCGGCGGCCTGACCGGTGCAGATGTCGCCGCGCGGGCCAAGGTGCTGCAGCCCGGCATCAAGGTGCTGTTCACGACCGGCTACTCCCGCAACGCCATCGTGCACCACGGCCGCCTGGACGCTGGCGTGAACCTGCTCACCAAGCCGTTTTCGCTTGACGACCTGGCGGTGAAGGTGCGAGAGGTGCTGGACAAGGCGGTGCGAGACGCGACACATGGCGGCTGACGGCGCGGACATTGCTTTACGGTGCAGAAGGCCCTTCCCCTCTTCAAAGACGGCGGTTCGATGATCCTGAACTCGTCGGTCTCGAATGTGCTCGGGCTTCCAGGATTGACTGCTTACGCTGCGAGCAAGGCGGCTGTGCGCAACTTCTCGCGCGGTTGGACTTTGGAGTTGAAGGGCCGCCGCATCCGCGTTCCATCACGATCTCCACACCGCGCTGATGCAGGCCAAGGGCGCGACGGCGGCCCTCTTCAATCGAGCTGTCCACGAGCGGCTGAAGCCCGGCGGGTACTACGTCATCGTGGATCACCCGGCCACCGCCGGGCTGGGCACGGGCGATGCGCAGTCACCGCATCGGACTGTGAGCTGTCTGCAGGCCGATCCATCAGACCTTCGAGAACGAACTCGAAGTAGCCGTTGAAGTCGGCGTGACCGCACGGCATGGCATCCAGTGTTGAATAGGGCGCGATCGCATGGCGGTGCAGGCATGCCGCGATCAAGGGCAGCACCAGTGCATCCACCACGATGTCTGGATCCACGGCACGGAATTCGGCGCGCTCGATGCCGTGTTTGACGATCCTGGACACGAGCAGGCGCGTCGGTGTGATCACCTCGCGCATCCAGAAATTGGCCAGAACGGGAAAGTTGCGGGCTTCCGTGAACAGCAGGTTGACGATCCCGCCGGCCTCTCCTGCGATGAACTCGGACTGCCACGTGGCAATGAGCTCTCGAAGCATGTCAGGGCTGGCGCGAACATTGGTCGTCTCGTGCAACGAGATGGCGACTCGGGAAGAGAAGCGCTGCGCGATCAATGCCTTGAGCAAATCTTCCTTGCTGTCGAAGTAGAGGTAGAGCGTGCCCTTGCAGACACCGGCGCGCGCGGCGATCTCGTCGATACGAGCCGCTGCAAACCCCTTTTCGATGAACAGGCTGAGGGCGGCATCCAGAAGCTCCTGAGGCCGCGCCTGCTTGCGCCGCCGGATCGGGAAGGCAGTGCGATTGATCATTGAAGCCCTGGCTTTCAGTGCGACGTCGCGAGTGGCGCATCTGTCTGATCCTTTGCGTCCCGGATTCGGGCTGGGGACGTTGCATCGAGCGAGGTCATGCCGCGGTCTCTGGAAAGCCCGCGAGCCGTATCGCGTCGTTCAGCACCTTGGCGGGCACGTCAGGCCTTTCCAGCACGATGAAGTGACCGGCGTACGGCACCTGGATGAATTCAGCAGTGGGAAGGAGTCGCCTGTTGGCCTGTCGGTCCGACGGTCGTGACCAATCCCTTTCTCCATAGATGAGATGGACCGGTACGCCGACCTCGGGATATCGGGACCGGGCCGCGATGAGGCTGGGCAGGTTCCCGTACACCGCACGGGCAACGACCGGGTAGCCTGGGCCGCGTCCGACCTTCAGCAGTTCATCGACGTAGTCGTCGGTCAGGGCGGTCGTGTCGCCGAGACCTCCACGCAGCACGGCGCGCATGATCGCCTTGGGTTCGATACCGGCGATGGTCGGGCCAATGCCCGGGGCAAGCACGCCGGTCACGATGAACCGCGCCAGGAGGCTGGACCGCGCGATTCCCCCCGCATAGTCATAGGCATTGATCGCCACGACACGCCGCACTCTCTCGCGAAGATCTGCAGCGGCTGTCAGGGCGAGCGTGGCGCCCATCGACTCGCCAAGCAGCGTCACGTCGCGCAGGTCGAGTTGGGTGATGAAGCGCTTCACTGCATCGCGCATCGCAGGCTCGTCGTAGGAAGCGCCCGGCACGATCTGCGAGTAACCCATGCCGGGCAGATCGAGTGCGTACACCGTGTACCGATCCTGGACCAGCGGGATGAGGTTGCGGAAGTGCTCGGCCTGCGTGCGCACGGTGTGAAGCAAGACCAACGGTGCCCCGGTTCCGCCCGCGAGGTAACGCAGTCGACCATGGCTTCGGGCTTGTGGCCCGAGCGGGTCCAGAAAGTGTTCGGTGGTCCCCGGGATTCTGATTCCGGAACGGGAATTGGTGGTTGCAGACAAGCTTGTTTCCCTAATATTTGACCGGTGCGTCAATGGCCAGCGGGTGCGGCCGAGGCTTCGAGCGGCGCCGCAGCCGGTGTCTGCGCCGGGCTGTCGCGCCGGATGCGGAACCAGGCTGCGTACAGCGCCGGCACGAAGACCAGGGTCAGCGCCGTGGCCATGACGAGCCCGCCCATGATGGAAATCGCCATCGGTCCCCAGAACACGCTGTGCGTGAGCGGGATCATCGCCAGCACCGCCGCTGCGGCCGTCAGCACCACCGGACGCGAGCGCCGCACCGTGGCCTCGACGATGGCGGCCCAGGGCGCGATGCCGCGTGCGATGTCCTGGTCGATCTGGTCGACCAGGATGATCGAGTTGCGCATGATCATGCCGCTGAGCGCGATCACCCCGAGCAGCGCGACGAAGCCGAACGGCGCGTTGAACAGCAGGAGTGCCGGCACCACGCCCACCAGCGCCAGCGGTGCCGTCATGAACACCATGAACAGCCGCGAGAAGCTCTGCAGCTGGATCATCAGCAGGGTCAGCATCACCGCGAACATCGCCGGGAACACCGCGAACAACGCCACGTTGGCCTTGTCGCTCTCCTCGATCGCGCCGCCTTCCTCGATGCGGTAGCCCGCCGGCAGGCTGTCGATGATCGGCTTGAGCGACGGCCGGATCTTCGCGGTGGCGTCCGGGCCCTGCACGCCATCGATGACGTCGCTGCGCACCGTGAGCGCCATGTCGCGGTTGCGCCGCCACAGCACCGGTTCCTCGAAGCTCGGCTCGATGCGGGCCAGCTGGGACAGCGGCACGGCGACGCCGCTGCGCGAGAACACCTGCAGGTCACCGAGCTGGCCGATGCGCTTGCGCTCCTCGGGCGAGGCGCGCACGACCACGTCGATGAGCTCTTCGCCGCGGCGGATCTGCGTCACCGGCGCACCGTCGAGGGCGGTCTGCACCAGGCTCTGGACATCGGCGCTGGACAGGCCGAGCAGCCGCGCCTTGTCCTGGTCGACATGGACCTGCACCGAACGCACCTGCTCATTCCAGTCGAGTTGCGTGTCGCGCACCAGAGGGCTCTTGCGCACTGCATCACGCACCTGGTAGGCGATCTCGCGGACTTGCGCCTTGTCGGGACCGATGACGCGGAACTGCACTGGAAAGCCCACCGGCGGGCCAAACTCCAGGCGCGTGACGCGCGCATTGATGTCCGGGAAGGCCTCGTCCTTGGCGAACAGCGCCATCAGGCGGGCGCGCACGCGTTCGCGCTGCTCGATGCCAGCGGTCTTGATGACGAACTGGGCAAAGCCGGGGTTCGGCAATTCCGGCTGGATCGACAGGTAGAAGCGCGGCGTGCCGCCGCCGGTGTAGGCGGTGAAGAACTCGATGTCCGGGTCCTTCGCCAAGCGTGCTTCGAGGCGTTTCACCTGGGTGGACGTGGCGGCGAACGACGCGCCTTCGCGCAGGCGGAAGTCCACCAGCAGTTCAGGCCGCGATGCGGTGGGGAAGAACTGCTGCTGCACCAGCAACATGCCGGCACCAGCGATGGCGAAGACCAGCACCGTGATGGCGAGCACCCAGGCCCGGCGATGCACCGCCCAGTCGACGATGCCGCGCAGCCGGCGGTAGACGGGTCGGTCGTAGGGGTCGTGGTGTTTGCCGTGTTGGTGCTGGGTCGCCAGATTCTTAGGCAACAGCAGCACGCCCAGGTAAGGCGTGAAGATCACGGCCACCAGCCAGGACAGGATCAGCGCCGTTCCGACCACCCAGAAGATGCCGCCCGCATACTGGCCGGCAATCGACTTGGCGAAGCCCACCGGCATGAAGCCCGCGGCCGTGACCAGCGTGCCGGTCAGCATCGGAAACGCGGTGG
>Ga0307514_10001967_pt1 | contig 22418 bp, 30 predicted proteins | sample 16_EM_MG_FD_203088 | JGI IMG/M metagenome (GOLD analysis project Ga0307514, IMG submission 203088) | Populus trichocarpa ectomycorrhiza microbial communities from riparian zone in the Pacific Northwest, United States - 16_EM | ecosystem: Host-associated > Plants > Roots > Unclassified | place...
CGGGGCGCCCCCATGGAGATATATTGGAGCTCTTAGGGCTTTTAGAGGCCTCTTTATAGGTATTAAGGATGTTCTGTAGGAGGGTCAAGAAGGGGAAGCTTAAGGGAGCAGAGATAAGAAGGAATTAGTTGATTCAATAAAAATTCTTGAAATTCACAATTTTGCGCATATTAGTGCCTCTTGTTGAGACCCTCCCATTTTGCACTCTTGCAGACCCCACTCCAGTATTGATGTAGCATGGATATACATGGTACGTAAAGGCCTGCTAGCAGCCACAGGCTCACCCGCCTGCTATTCGGCCTATACAGGGAGTTAGAAGAGGGAGGGGAGAGTCTTCAGGGAGGTCATATTGCCAGCGGGGATATTGGGTATTAGGTTGATTTTGGTGGGGCGTGATAGTAACCATGTTGTAGAGCGTAGTTGTTTCCATAGATCTCAACTTAGCTGGAATTGGCTCTCAGCACTGTGCTTGCATGATAATACGGGATTGCCAAAAGCAGCTAGTATTTTACGATCGGCAAAATGACCATGCCTGGCAAGAACTAGGGTACCAATAGTAGAGGACGACATGGTAACCTACGAGTGGCGCTTATATATCCCTGATAGTAATTCCTTAAAGTTGAAAGTCACTTACCAATGTCATGACACAAAAGTAGCAGATCATTTTGGTCGAGACAAGGCTTTGGAATTAATGAAGTGTGATTACTACTGGCCTAATATAGAAGACTGGGTACGAAATTACGTTCGCACTTGTAATGCTTGCCAAAGAAACAAGACAATTCGACACAAGAAATATAGCAAGCTCGTCCCACTTCCAATACCCTACCAACCATGGGAACAGATATCCATGGATTTCATAACTGAGTTACCAAACGCAAAAGAGTACAATCAATGTTGGGTAGTAGTAGATAGGTTTACCAAGATGGCACATTTTATTCCTCTCAAAAATCGAAAAGCAAAGGAACTAGCAGGAATCTTTGTGCATGAGATATGGTGACTACATGGGTTACTGAAAAGGATAGTTTCAGATAGGGACTTGGTCTTTATGAGTTCGTTTTGGCAGGAGGTAATGTGGCTGTTTGAAGTAGCACTAGGCAAGTCATCAGCTTATCATCCTCAAACTGATAACTAAACAGAATGAGTTAACCAAGTTCTCGAGTATTACTTAAGAACTTATTGCACTTGGGACCAAGATAACTGGGGCGAGTTACTCCCATTTGCAGAGTTCTATTATAATAACATAGTCTATTCCACTACAATACTAACACCCTTCATTGTTGCATACCAATAGCATCCACAAAACAACGTTAAGCATTCTGAAGAGGCCGACCCTGAATCGAACAATCCTGCAGCAGTCAAGACGGTCGAAACTCTAGAAGCTATGAGAAGCGCAATGAGGCAAAATATGGAGGTAGCACAACGCCGAATGGTCAAGTACTTTGACCTAAAGGTGGCAGAAAAGGAACTAACATTCAAAGTAGGAGATGGGGTAATGATTAATGCAAAAAACATCAAGACAAGATGTCCGACCAAGAAGCTGGACTATAAACTACGTGGGAAGTTCAGAATTAAAAGACTAATACGTATAAATGCCTACAAGTTAGAACTTCCTCCAAGTACCAGCAAAAGACACCCAGTTTTTCACATTAGTTTGTTGGAACCCTACCACCTGAACAAGATACCAGGCAGGCACTCACCAACACCCCCACCTGTTGATTTGGAAGCGACGGAGTACCATATGGAAAAGATAAGGACCAGTGAGTTGAGCAAGGGCCGGGTTTGGTATTTGGTTTCTTGGAAAGGTTATGGGCCAGACGATAATACTTGGGAGCCGTGTGGGAATTTACGAGACAGTGCAGCTGCAACAGTGCTGAAGTTTCATCAGGACAACCCTAGGCAGCCGCAGAATCCAGCAGTTTTCATTTGAGATACTCTTTTTTCTATTATAGGTGATAGTTTTGGATAAGGTCTTTTATATGATATTTGTTTTAAGTGTTTGTTCTTTTTTCCTATATAATTGTCACATACCAATTGTCCTAGGGGTGAAAACAGACGTCCGTATGCTGAGTTTGGCTGCGTGATAAGGGGACATTAGTCCCAGGCCCCAATCAATATTCTAAGTTTGAATTATTGATACCTAAGGCTTGTGTGATCAATTAGGTCCTTGAGGAGAAGACCGTAAGAAGGGGGGCACTGTTACGGGGTGACATCCAGCCCTTCCCGAGGAACTTGTATCAATAAAGAACGACCCTGATAACCCTGGATAGGAATCAGGAAGACTTGAGAAAGTTTTGCGTATATTGCTCAAGATAGAAATACTTAAGTACTTCTAACCAGGACAACACAGTCACTGAGCAACCGTAGGATTGTTGGGTTGGAACGAGACTCTAATAACATGTTCAGGGAGGTACCCTCTATTATGTGTGTGAGTTTCGTCAGGGTCTGACTACTAGTTGTTGAGTTACATCAAGTTGAAAATACTTAACACCAAAATTATATGGTGGCTATTACCCTGAACTTGCATAAGTTACCCTGAACTTACTACCCTTAGTCTGACATTTAGTCAGCCCTTACTCTGAACTCAACTTCGGAGCTTGATAACTCAATGAGCATCGTCCAGATTAAATTAAGAAAATTACCATTGTGTCCGGCTCACCAAATACCCCTAGATTCAACCTGCAAAGTATGAATCCAAGCACATTTTTGCGGAAGCATAATTCCGTAAAAATAAATAAAACAATCAACCATGTAGGGGGTAATTTAGCCCTAAGTGGGTCTGGTGACACTATAAGGGGGCAGGAGTTGAGGTGACCTGAACATCGGGTGTAGTGAAAAGTTAATTGCAAAAAATTCGGTTCAAGTTAATTCTAGGACAGAATTACACGCTGATTCCAAATCTGAACTCAGAATACTGTTATGTTTTAAACTCGTGAGGTTATTGACCTGTTTTGGTGTGGGCTATAGGTCCCCAAAGTGGCAAGTCAGGCTTTTACATTTATCTCATGAAGTATGTTCCTAATTAAGATGAACTAAGATTCTATTGTGAAGTATGCATCAAGGGCTTTCTAATGAGATGATACTTAGGTCATTCGGAGTTATATCCGAGAAGTTATGAGCAGTTGAATTATAGTATCACCTATACTATCAATCTACACTCGACGCCAGTATGCGAAATTACCGAATACTTACTTTGATATCTCATAAGACACGGCTAGCTGAGTCTAGACTTGTATCGAGGATTTGCTGATGTATCGCAATAAAATAATGTGGGATTGCATATCACTTCCAAATTAATTCGTATCTACTTAACAGTTGCAGAATGCTTAATACAAGAACAGGATATTAGTTCTCAGTTAACTCAAGTGTGTATAATGACTTCTTAGGCAGGGGTAACACCAGCGACTGAGAATTAAACAAGATAGTGTGAAGTGACTATTATTGGAATTGAATGAACCGTGCGAATAAGAACACTACGCTCCAACCGCGCATTATAAATAGTTGAAAGTAGTTGAAGGTTAGGATTATGCCCACCACAAGTGTTAATCAAGTCTCGAGAAACATACCGCCTACAAAGTTCTAAGGTAACGTTGGCATACGGATTTCAACCAGTTAGGAAAATACTTATTGAGTTCCACTTGTATTGAAATCGTACTGAACTTTACATCCTGAAAGACTTAACCTGAGTTGCAGGTTACTTCTGTTGTGGGATTAATATTCCACCCCACTATTTATCTGCTGAAGTTCAAGCATAAAGGGATAATAGTGGCCCCGTAACAAACACAGCCACACAGTATGTGTGTAGTATGACTGACTTCTACCTCATGACTCAACATGATAGCCACATAGATAAGATGGTTTCTGATATACAGAAATATCTACGTCAATTTCATGAAACCAAGAGTGTCTTCTTTCGCTACTGTACCAGCAAGGGAGCCAAAAGAGCCGCCGCAGAAGCTTATAAGGTCTTGTTGAAGAAGCAAACAGAAACATCGGTCAAAGGACTGACTGCATCGGAATAGGCGAAATTGCGTCAGGTAGATGCCCTAGAGTGTCGGAATCTGGTAGATGAAATTTTGAGAGAAGCTGCCTACTACAATTTTCTTAAAATGTATGTAATTTCTCACTACGCAGAACAGATTCCAAAATTCAGTACACAGAAGCAATATTCTATGGATATCAGTGAATGTATACACAAAGGGTTCAAGGAGGCCTACTGGCAAAGCAAGAAGCTCAATGCTACATCTCAGATGATTCCCAACTATACTCGAGATCATACGTTTATTATGAAGGACTTGACAATTGATGTTTGGAACCGGATCAGACAAGAGGAAGATTCAACAGCCGATGTCGGAATGGGACTATAGACACAAATGTACTTGAGGCTGCAAAGCAAAATTGATTTGAGAGAAGTATCAAATCTGGAGGATCTAACACTGAGGACAGGATTGTGTAGCCTAAAGTTGGGTACGGAAATATTTTTGGGGCAGGAATTACAGCGCAGTAGTGCTGACATAACAAGGCTTTCAGATATGATTGGAGCATATCAGGTGCTGGAAATCCCAGTACCCAGGTTCAATGGGGAAGGCTGTGTGATTCATAGAGCACAGTGCACAAGAGTGGAGGGTTTTAGGGGAGGACAGGGAAGAAGTGATTGGATTTGGATCAACAGATCTCAGAGATTGGGGAAAAATCGACCTGGGGGATTAAACGGGTATATGGTAGCAAGATTTAATGCGCTATTCAAACTAGGGTTTAAAGAGAAGGCATATCGACTGGCACATGTAACGATGCTTCAGTACATAGGGAAGGTAGCTGTCCAGGGTGTAGAAGAGATGGTACGCGTTGGATGGCTGACGGCAGAATAAAGTTTAGTAGTCAAGATAGCCCAAGTTGAAGGAATGGCACATTTAATTCCGTTGGAGCCAGGTGAGAGCTGGTTGGTCAATAATAGAATAAATCTCCAAAGTTGGAATAATATATATGATTAAAATAGAGAGAGTCGCTAAATAAACAATGGTAAATAAACAATACGTGAAACACATAACTGAGAATACAGATAGATAATATGTGTGGTTGAGAATAGCACTATGAGAAAATAGAGAAGGATGCAGAATAAACAATGGTAAATAAACAATATGCGAAGAGGTAAGTTAGAATGCAGATAAGTGACTTGAGCATAGAAATCTGATGTGTTAGGTTGGAAAAGATGCGAAAAACATTTGATATGGATGCAGCTGACGCCAGGCGATTTTTGTATAGGAAAACAATTTTTCTGATGCACTGAGAAGCAAGCTGGCACAAGAATATTATGGGATAGCAAAAGGGTGATTGTGAAAAGCAAGAGAGTGCAATGCAGATTTCATGTGACCAAACTGAGAGAGAAGATGCAAGGGGACATGAAGGGTTTGTAAGGAGTCTGACATAACACACGGGACGCTACGACTCAGAGCCTATTAGCATAACTCGGTTCCTTTCTTGCTGAATGCGAGAGAGGGGCTAGGAGGGGGGGAGGCAACAGGCGGTATATCATGATAGGGGGGTTGTGATGAGGAGGGGAGAGGAGACAATGGAGGTAGGGGTGGCAGAAAAGGAATTGCCTGTTGCAGGCGAGAAGGGCAGGGCATTCGCAGGGCCACCAGTGGGGGTGGCTGGTTTTCCTTATTTTCAGACCCTTAATATCAGTCAGTCAGTTACTTAAGCACCTCAGGTAGTTCAAGATCACTTACTCGACACCTCTGTATAGGCTTCAGATGGTGGTGATGGTGGTAGGTATGGTGGTAATTTGTAAAAATAGGAGCCGTAACGGAAACGGTACTGTATTGATGGCCTCTCAGTGAAACTGTCTCAGTTAGCCAGGCTCTCAAACACTCCCAGAAGCACACAAATGGTATTCTTTGATCACTACCATCTACACTTGCAAGACTCGAGGTCACTCCCTTCTTCAAGCGCAGAGGTATACGCACTAGCATTCGGGCAGTCGGCCAGCGGAGTGTTTTCTCTAGTAAGGAGGACGTTTCCATAATGTATTGATTATTATTACCCTATAATAATAACTTTGGAAAATCATTGAAAACCAAGGTAACAACTTAGGAGAATAGGAAAGCCCAGCTAAGTATAATAACATAGGAGTCATACCTGTTCACCATATGAGTAGGATACCGCGAGATGTTAGAGTGGCCAGAGCTAGAGAGGCCAGAGGTGGACAGGCCAGAGGTGGACAGGCCAAAGGTCTGCTAGCTAAGAAACCTGGTACAGCAGATCAATTAGGTATAGGGGGCCATAATTGCAATTGTAATGGAAAATAGGCAAGAGTCACAAGCAGTACGAGATTAGGAGAATAGTGAAGAAAAGAAGGCATAAGATGTAAATGGTGGCCTATATAGATAGTGAGTACACAGGCCAGCTGGATACTACAAACTATCTATGTAGGTATGTATCTCGAGGTATTGGCTAATTGCACAAAGGCAATGAGACAGGAGCTCGAGACAGAGAGAGTTCGAGGGTTCAAAGGTTCGAGAATTCGGGAGAAAAGAGTTGACCAGAATAGCGAGTATTGATTATTACTAACTAAACTGATAGGTAGGAAATTGAGTGAAGAAGAAAGGCATAATAGAGCATGGAAAACAGCCTCTTTAATAGAGAACTAGAACGTCCAAATGCGGAAGTATAAGAGTCATACCAGATGAGTCCAACAGCAATCATAATGATGCAGTCATTATGAGCAATACAAAGAGTCATAAAGAAATAACAAAAACATCATCAGGAGCGTAAGCTGACATCAAGATAACAATATGAAACCTACGCTCCAGCCTGGTATACAAGATGACTCATAATGACTCAAAAAACCCGAGAATTGCTTATACTTGCTTAATCAAGTCATGACGCAATTATAATACTGTAAGAAAGGCGTAAATGTAAGGAGATAAGCAGAAATAACATGATAAGAAATCAGGGAAAACACAGATTCCTTACATAAGATATGAAGAGAACTTAAGAAATATTTATTTTACATTGTGAAAGTGCGATGACCCTACCCCTTTTCTATTATCAGTATACTTATACATATGTATGTTGATAGTGCTAGCAAATACGGGATTAACAACCAATATGGGGGCTGAGATGGCTATGGATAGCAGATATATATCATAACAATAGTGTGAGGTACATTCCATCATTCAGGAATACTTTCCTAATACCTTCTATTCTAATATGCTTCATTCTTAACTATGTCAACCTCTACTCCAGTCAAAGCTACTATTACTACTACTACTACCACTACTATCACCATTACCATTACCACCACCACCACTACCAACAAGCGGCTAACAGATGTTGAGAAAGGAAAGATTATTTTTGCCTATGAACAGGGATAGGAATATCAACACATAGGAGATTATCTTGGTCAACTAAAGGCAACTATACAGTCCTTTATTAAGCAGTATATTGAGTGAGAAAGCTATGAGAATAGCAAGCATACAGGACGTCCAAAAAAGATTTCAGAGAATATAGAAAAAGTTATTCTTAACTTAATCAAAGGAGATTGTTTAATCACGAAGATGGCATTTATACAAATTCTTGAGTTGGCAAACATTCATGAATGAACGTTGGATCACATGCTATGACGGAAAGGGATCCGCAAGTGGATAGCAAGAAAATGACCTAAACTTCTACTATGACATACAAGTGCAAGATTAGCATGGACACTGGAGAGAAAGGACTGAACTATCGACTAATGGAGGAAACATATCTGGTCCAATGAGTGCAGTGTGGAGCGCAGCAAAGAGACGGGTGCAAAGTGGGTTTGGAGAAGGAATGGAGAGGATCGCTCTACACAAGAAGCAGTAGATGCAAGCAGGTATGTAAACACTTGTGATTTCAAGCATACCTATACCTAAACTAATATATACTTATAGGACGGCTGGTGATATATCTGTTATGGTATGGAGATGCTTCTATGGATCAAAAATAAGATATCTATGGCCATTGCTAGAAGGACGCAATAATGTCATTAAATATGTTTAGATCTTAGAACACATTTTGGGTGATGTTCGTATGGAGTTGAGTAAGATGGGTATTGATGATCTGGTTTTTATATAGGACAACTCACCAATCTATATGTTCAAACTTGCTCACGTATGGTTTAAAGAGAATGGCTGGGTAGTTGCCAAACATCCTGCATACTCTCCTGACATGAATCCAATTGAACATGTTTGGGCATATATGAAGCGCCAACTTTACAAAAAATACACGCATTTGCTTAATATGCTAGAGGGGCCAGATGTTGTGAAGGCAGCATTAGTATATATTTTGATAGACATTTGGAATAGTATTCCAGAGTCACTGTTGGAGAGCTTTTATACCTCTATGCCCCATCATATAATGGCTATCATTAAAGCAGAAGCCTGATATACCAAGTACTAGATTTGGATGTCTGGCTAGGTTTGTTAGAATATGATGTGAAATGATATGGGATACACCGTGAGATAAGATCATTCTATATTTTATATTTTCATTGTGTTTACTGCAGGCCTGTCTATATGTATGGCTATCTACATATGTACAGCTGTATCTGCATATTCCGGAGAAGTAAAACATGCACTGAATTTGTCATAGCTACTATAGATGTCTCAAGTGCATAGATATGTCTCAAGCACTCAGATGTGTCTCAAGCGCACTAGATACTCTAGCTGTTTATGCAAGAGGTATGAGTTTTTTTGTCACCAAGCTGTATGTGCAAGACTTCCCCAAGTCTTCTGGATTATTATTTAGAGTTATCAGCGTCATTCTGTATTGATACCAGTTGCGCAAGAAAAGCTGGGTATTATTCCGTTATAATGAGAATAGACAATAAGTAACAAATAATATAAGGAATAGAAATTAGACAAAAAGAATTCTAAAAAAATAGTTAAATACAAGAGAAAAAATATGATATTAGTTGAGTATAGAGTAAAAGAGAAATTAATATATATTGTAATACAAGAGTTATTTTACTAATATTGTTGAATATGTTTTGTATATTTTTACCTTCGAAAGTTATAATAACAAAATATACTTCTTCTTCACAATAGTAGTTATAATTATTATAAAACATTCCTATACTTATTCCTAACTATATCCTAAATATTTATTATATTTTTTATTTTCTTTTAATTTTTATAAGACCTTGATTTTTATTATTTTAATACTTATAGCTATTATATATTTTCTTTTTCATTTTAGTTGTATCTAGTAATTATATTATTTATAAAAATCAAGAGTATTGTAATATTGTAATAAAGCTTGCCAAGTAGCATAAAATTGAGTTTTACTAAGACTTTTGCCTAGGAATTGTACCTAGCATCACAATCATATAATGGCCATTACCCTGAACTTACTAAGGTTACACTGAAGCTTTGTCAACCCTCACCCTGAACTCAATCTCGCAGCTTCATAATCCTACGAACGTCGCTCTGCTTAAATTAAGAATAACACCATTGCTTTCAGAGCACTTTTTACCCCCAGATTCAACCCTCAATGTCTGTTTTCGACAATATCTTTATGGAAGCATAATTTCGTAAAAACAAATAAAAAAATCAACCACCTAGGGGGTAACTTAGACCTAAGTGCATCCGCTGACACTCTAAGGGGGCATGAGTTGACCTGAGGTGAAAATTGGGCGCAGCGAAAAGTTTATTGGAAAAAGTCCGGCTCAATTTTTGAAATGCAGATCGTATGCCGAAACAGGGAATCATGTTGCCCTGGTTTGCATACATGGCGCGAATATTGCGTGGAGGTGAGGGACGTAGAAGCTGATGGACAAACCAGAGAGGTGGAGGAAGTCGGTGAAGGACCCCGATGATAACTATGATCTAGATTTAGTGGAGACGTTCTTCACAAATCTAGGTTTGAACTGAGAGGAAGGGGTCATGTAATGCAGTAACGAATTCCCTTGTGTTTATATTATTATTTTCTCTTGGGGAGTTGGCCGGGAACGAGGGCGTGGCGCCGGAAGGACCCGTGAATTCACCATCGGGAAGCGGGAAGTGGCCGAAGCGAGGGCGTGGTGGTGGGAGCCAGCGCTGTGAAAGTAACTGGACCAGAGCTGGGACCCGGTTGTGAGACGGGTGTACGGATGCTTCTATCTTTCGGGGTTTTTGTTTCCTTAGGTTCGGGAGGCTGGGCGTTTAAGCAACATGTTGTTCTGTTTGTAAACCCAATCCTTCAAAGGTGCGGGAACGGGGCCGCCTCATAGCCTAAGGCTCCCTTCGGGGTAAAGGCGTATAGATTCAAAAAAAAAAAAAAGAGGCATAGAATATATGCCATAACATTACACACAGGCAGCGTAGGGCAAAAGCTCAGCCCTTTAGAGTCGAAATGCCATTCTATTCTCCCATTGCTTGCTAAACCACAGCAATACACAGAAACGGACTGCAGAGCAAACGCTTTTTTTCCCCAACCAAAGGATTCCAACCCCTAAGCCGGCATTACCACTAACTCCACCATTACCCTACCCCACCACTATCGAACCCAAGCAAGAAAAAAACCTAAACGCTTATCGTCTTGAAAACATTCAACCCCTCCGCACCCGTCGCCACTACTGTCCCCGGAACCTGCGGATGCCAATGCACCTCCTTCACCTCCTCCATATAATGCAAAAACAGCAACTGAGGTGGCACATCCTCAACCCCACCCGTATCCCTACTCTCCTCATCATCCATCTCCACACTCAAATCCCACAATGTCACCGTATTATCCGCGCTCGCAACCGCAACAATACTATCTTCAGTCGGATGAAACTCTACACTCGTTATTGGCTGTTGATGGAACGTGAACTGCGCAGTGGCAGTGACACTTGCGGCGGCTGAGTTGGAGAATGTTCTTAAATCCCACACACCCCATACACCGTCGTCGGCACCAGTGGCGAGCAGGAAGTCTACCCGGCGACACCACGACATGACGTTGACATCGGACGAAGAAACGTCGACCGAGATCTGTGGGCGGTGTTTCTTTGCACGGAGATCCCAGATTTTGACTGTTCCATCGCTGGAGCCAGATGCAAAAACGGTTGGTTCTGTGGGTGACCATTGAATCTCTTCGACAGACCCGGTATGCCCCGTGAAAGGGTTTCCGTCGGTTTTCCAACCCCCGCCGTCCGTGCGGGATGTATGGTAGATTTTGCCTGCGTTGTCTCCAGTGAGGAGTTGCCCCCGGGGGGAGAGAGGGGACCAGTCAAGAGCGTAGCCTTCAACTCGGCCGTGCATTTTTAGGGTGGCGAGGGGGCGGTTGGATTGGGGGCGGACAGTGAAGCCCGGGGTGTCGAAAGAGAGAAGATGGTTGTGTACATCATGAATGAGGATTTCCCCGGATTCATGCATGGAGGCCACGAGGTGCTCGGGGGAGATAGAGGTGTGCGGTGCAGTGCGGATGCGGTTTGTGACGGAGGTGGTAGAAATCGGGCGGGATTCGAGGATAGGGTCGTCTTCGGTGTCGGATTCTTCATCATCGTCTTCGCCGTCGTCGTCACCATCTGAGGAATTGATGGATTTAGTATCTAGAATGTAGATACCTGAGCGGATTGAAAGGGTGTATTGAGGCATATGTACATACCTCGCTGCATCTTATTCAACCCGCTCAACTTCAACACAATAATCTCGTTTTTCCTCGCCTGCTCCGCCTGCGTCCCTGTCACAAGATACGCCGTAGCGGGATACCCCCTCCTCTCCTCACCGAGCCCATCCCTCAAAACATCAAAACTGAGACACGGCCAAGTGACATTCATCCTATGAAGCATATGATACGCTGTTGGGTCTGGTTCCAGGATCTCATCTTTCGCCAACGTCCGCCGTGATGGTAGATATACCTCTTCCTGACCCTTCCCCTTTCGGTTCCCGGCTTGGCTCTTGTCACTACCAATGGCCATGTGGGTATCTCCGTCTGCATCAGCTCCACCTGCTTCATCGTCGTCGCTGTCGGAATCGGGGTTTCCGTCCGCACCGGCTTCGAGAATCTCGTCTTCGGATTCGAATTCGTCCTCGAATTGGTCTTCGAATTCACCCATAGCGGGGTCGTAATTGGTACTAGAGGGCTCATTGGACTCGGCGACTTCTCGGGAGTGGTTCTTAAGCGCCCCAGGGGATAGAGGGACGTCGGCGGTGCGTTTGGACATGGTGTATGAATTTATATCTCTCTAATGTGATATTCTCTATCCAATCGATGCCCTGCTTGATTCTGGTATAGAGGAATTGAAAGCCCTTGGAGGGTGGAGCCGTGCTGATTCGAGTCCCAATCTAATGTGCAGCAGAAGTATGCCCTCTTTTTTTGGTCGTCGCACTGAAGAAAGGCTCGCCAAGCCGTGGGGTAGTGGTGGGATGAGTCTTGGCATCTCAATCATTCTCACCGCGTCTCACAGCTGCTCTTCCGCTCCAACGTAAAGGGTTCCGAAGTCACGAGCTACCAGCAAAGTCATTACACGCCCATGATGGACGCACCACCGCCCACCCTCCCCCCGCAGATGTTTACAACGTCTGCTCAGTTATTGGATCTGACGGATAGTGAGTAGCACTGCTCTCGTGACTACCCACCAACTGCTTGCACTCATCCTGACTCGCTATTACGCTGAATAATAGCTCGTCATATTAGTGGTTTGCGGTGGTGGAACTACTCATTTGCTAGTGTGATTTCTGAGCTAACTCCAGCTTCTTTGCAAGCAAAGAAAAATTACTTGTCTCCCTCCGCGATGGCCGGAAGTTCATTGGTGTTTTGAGGACTTGGGATCAAGTACGCCCCTCCCTCACCCCCCAGTCTCTTTCTAGCCCTCTGGACTTTTCTTGGATTTCTAAACCTCAAACTAACTCCACCCCCGGAGGTAGTATGGTTCGCCCACCCCCCGCCAATAATCCAGAATAAAACATTACCTAACATCTTCAGCCAACCTCGTCCTCCAAAACACCGTCGAGCGGCGAATAGTCGATGACATGTACTGCGACACACCGCGGGGTGTATTCATCGTTCGTGGCGAGAATGTATTACTTTTGGGTGAAATTGTAACTTACCCCCCACCATGCTCAGCCCTGGTAACCAATGACACTCAGTAGCACTCACTAACACTTCTCCTACTCAACAGGACCTCGACAAAGAGGATTTCTTCCCCTACCGCCTCGCCCCTGACAAAGAAGTCAAGGACCGCGAAGTCGAGCTCAAGAAAGAAAAAAATCGCAAGGAAAAGGTCCACAAGCAGAAACTCTTACAGCTTGGCTTCGAGATGGAGGCGGAAGTTATTGGGTTGTAAAAATGGTGCTAGTATGAGGCTACCGGGCAGGTATTATAACTTTTGAGAGTGCAGGATGCACATGGCAGCAAGATCAACACGCTGTCTCATCTACCAAAACCTGGCAGGTATATGAGGGAAAGACCCTGGACACAGCTAGCTATAGCTGACTTATTATTTCCCTTTTTTTCCGAATCAGACTTGAGAAACCAAACGAGGTTTTATATTCAACCAACCTCCTCTCAAGCAGCAGCAGATAAAACCACAGATAATATACAAGCTTACAAGCACACACACACATATATATTCTTAATTCTGTTGGATGGTGGTCCCTTCCTTGCTACATACTATATTGTGTCTGGCTTATAGGCGGCCAGGTCTTCCTATCGCTTCACAAGTTACCCCGATTCCACTTCGGTGTAACTTTTGTCCTACAGCGTTACTACAAGCACACTCGCCGAGTGGGTACTTACATGCTGTATTGTTACATGGTAACTGACATGTTGGATACCCATCACTAACGACTTAATCACAAGTTACCCTGAGGTGCACTAACTTTCTCACTACCTTTCCAGTTTCACTTGTGATATATAGGTCATCAGGAGACTATTTGAGTACTTCCGATAAATACACCCTTAAAAAAAGAAGATATACGGTACACCACCCCTATAGCTCACCGCAGCCAGCCATCCAATTCCGATCCATTCAAGCAAACACCAAGTAGCAATCAAAAACACCGTACCATTCCTATAACATACCCCAACACTTTCCACCCACACTCCGAGCACCTCCAGCCAACTCCCAAAGAAAAGCGAAACACCCGCCATGGCCATGAAGCCAGAAAGTAAGAAACAAACCACGGGTTATCTCATCCCACCCACCGCTACATACCATTACGTCGACTTCCGAAGCCAAACCCAACATCGGAGCAAGTAACTATCCCACGACATCCACTGCTAAATACCATTAACTCGACTCACTCTTTGTCCCTATTTCCTAATCCATCACACCTCATCCTCATATTCTATATTTCACATACTCTCCACCATTTGATTGAGGCCCCTAAGTCCTCTTTTTCTTCCCGCCAACCCCCAAATCAGTTAAAAATCCTCCACCCTAACACCCCCCCCCTTCCTCCCCTCCCCTCTTTCCCCCGCCTCTCCCGCTGCTCCTCCACCCTCTCCTCAAGTGCCTTGAGCAACCTGCTCGCCTTGGCCTTCTCCTCCGCCCACTCCTTCATCCACCCGGCATTCTTCCCTGCGCTCCCCTTCCCCTCAGTCTATACGTGAATCCCCACCTTCTCCAGGATAAACCCCTCCCACCCCACCTTAGTGCTTTAAGATCTTGCTCTCAAGATCTTGCTCTGGCCTTTTCCCGTTCCTCTTTTCTTCCCTCTTCAATCTAGCCTGGTTGCGGAGATTCCACAAACGGACATTTTGGTCCGTAGTACCACAATACAATCCCTTGCACTCAACTTTGGGCATAGGGGGGTAGTCATACTCAGGCGATGCTGAGCGGCCACCAATTTCATTTGGCCTGGGCCCGGGGGGGATGCACTCCATAGTTGCAGTGGAGTTTGCAATGAATTGGCGCATTCCACTAGGGTAGATTTGGATTAAGTCCTGTTGAGCTCGTTGAGGCTGTTGTGGTGGCTGAGCCTCCCTAGGCACTGAAGCCCACACTGGTAGGCGCGAGGTGAGATACCTCTCAACTGTCGTGCGTTCCGGATATGAAGTACCGTTGCTGTGACTGCCCTCGACGAGGGTGGTGGCGCGGGAAAGATCGGTACCGCGGTAGGCCTCTGGGGGGGCTTCTTCCTTCCTGGCACTGCGGAAAAGGAACGAAATTCCAGGAAGGTGGCGCCGAGTAGGTGGGGCGGGAGGGGGAGTAGGTGAGGTAATGGGAGTGCGATTGGTTCCAATTCTGTTTTCCTCCCCTAGGATGGCAGGTGGGACTGCTACACGGCGGAGTGCCTGGGCTTGGAGCTGAGCCAGGATTTGGTGTGTTGCGGTGGGTTTGCGAGGAGGAGAATATGGGGGGGGTGGCCCGGTGGGTTCGCCCGGTTTCCACTTGGGAACCCAGGTATTACCTGATGTCTGAGATCGTGTGGGGGTGGAAGGTATTGCTCCACCTTGGTTATTGGAATAAACTGCCCCTCCTCGGGGGTGAGCACTAGCCGAAGTGTTTACTACTAGTGGGCGACCAGTTGCCAGGACATGCGGCAGGTGAGGGGGGCGGCCGGGGGTGAGAGGCCTAAGAAAGCAATTAGGTCGGGAGTAATCGTCTTGGTTCTGACTTTTTTTCCTCGCCATTTTGCCAGAAACACCAGTGGAGGTGTGTCCCGTGGGTGGATTGTTTGTTTACTCTCTATCTGTGGTGGCATGTTGGTCAACATCTTGGACTTGGGAAACGCACAAACAAACTTGAAGTCTGAAAGTGAAGGGTTGTGAAGATGAAGGTGGTGAGGAAGGCTACCCTCAAGAGAAGACGAGAAGGAAATGAATATACTACTGCATACCTACAGTGTAGTCTAGTGATCTTGGCAAGATCCAGATCGATAGGAGCTTGACAGACCCATGTACCTAGAGGCTACCCACAGCTGACAAAGTAGCAGCCGAAAGCAAGTGTAGTAGATGGTAGATGGTAGATAGGAGGCAGATATAACAATCCTTCATGTAAGGTAGCACCAAGCAGAATAGTTGTAGATGATGATAGATCAAGAATCAAACTTAGTGTTTGCAACACTAGCTATAGTAAAAAGAGTGCAAGCAAAAAAAAGGATGTGAGAATGCTCGTATTCCGAGTGACGGGGTAGTGGTGAGGAGACGAGCACAGATGGAGAGATCAAGAGGCGGAGAGATGGAGAGGTGCAGGGGAAGCATGCTGCGCATTCTATACACAAATAGAGATATAGAGTGAGCCATGAAAAGATGGTGAATTACCTGTTGTGTTTAGCGTAGTTCCGTCTTGGATTCAGTTGAGTTCAGGGTAATGTTTGTGATCAATTTACACCCTGCATCGTATGTGGCAAAATCGCTATTCCAAGTGAAGGTGAAATAGTAGGTGGTCGAGCAAGACAATAGTCTGGTCAGCGACTACCTCAGAGCCCACCATTTCCTCCTGCGGACCTGCGTTGCCCACTCGTACACCACTGCCTCAAGTATTCTATAAAACAGTTTCGCTATGCTTATGTCTATGTAATTGATGAGGGTTCTTTCCTAATCATTATTCTACGAAAAGCACCAACACGTTATATCCCCGCTGCCTGCTTCATAAAAAAACTCTTTAGCGGCGCCAACCTATCCACTGCTTTCAAACCCGCACTCCTGAGTGCCACCACTGGCGCTGCACCCGTCCCATACAACTTATGCAACTTATCCACCACTCCCAGTAATACATGGTTCGTCATATACCTCTCCGAGACGTACTTCTCCAGTGATAATACTGCGCCTATATCTTGACCACAGAGCACAGCGTGCTCGATTGCCCGTACAAGCGACCGAGTGTCCCCAATACCTTGGTTTAGCCCCTGGCCAGCAAGGGGGTGGATAGTGTGTGCGGCGTCACTACAGGCCTAGGGTCAGCACTCTTTTGCCGGCGATGAGGGAGGTTTTATGGGGGGGGTGGCCCTACCCGACAAGTGCAACCCTCTCAGTAATATACGTATCTGCATGGCGCATTCTCAGCGGAAAAGCAGCTATCGAGCCATCCTGCACACCGACGACCCACGGGGGAACTCGGGACTCGTCAGCAGGAGTGGCATTCTCCCGCCAGGTGATGTCGTCGGCGAGATCTCCCGGGGCGTGGGACTCGTAGTACTGCAGGTCTACATGCGAGAATCTGAACGCAGCGTTGACGATGGCGACAAATTCAGCCGGAGATAGGGACTTCAATTGAGCAGCTTGCTTTGGTGTTGTTGACCAAACCAGGGTCGCTAAATTTCCTGGTAGCTACACCAATCAATACGCATATATTAATGGATGTATCACACCAGGGGCTCGACTGGAGAACACTTACAGGCAAGAATGCGACAGGTCCAGTTGGTAAAAACCTTTGATATGCCGTCTTCTGGTCTTCCACACCACTCCCCTGCAACTGCAACGTCGCCACCACCCCCATCTTTCCATAATCCCACCCCCTACTCTCCACCTCCGCCCACTTCCTCACGGGACTATCCGCCCCGTCTGCCCCAACCAACAGCCTCGCCGTCAGCCTCCTCCCCCCGGACACCTCCACTACCGGCCAACCGCTCAAATTCACTTCCCCATTATCCACCCCATTCCTAATCCCCTCCACTATACTCTTATCCAAAACCTCCACCCCCCCAAGCTCATCCAGCCTAGAGATTAACCCATGAGTGAGGTTGATATTCTCGGTCATATACGCAATAGTCCCGCTTGTGCTTGTAGTCGCGTCCCAGTTGAAATCGATTTTTGTCCCGGAGACGCCGTCCCAGACCTTCATTGCGTTATAGGGCTGGACCCGAGCACGGTCGACGTGGTGCCAGGCTCCGATATCTACATCTCACATGTCATCACCAATATTCCATTGTATAAAATCCCAGGGGATGATATTCTAACAAACCTGTCAAGAGCCCCACCGACCCGGGCGTGAGCGAGCTCACCCGGTTCGAGTACGTCCCCACCACCGGCTTCCACCCCCTCGACGATCCCAAATCCATCCCCTCAATCAGCGCAACCTTCAAATGCGACGTAACACTCGATGATCCTAACACCCCGTACATTAGCTTCCGCACACCCACCCCACAATTAATACACCTACGAAGCGCAGTGGTCAGCGATAATCCTGCTGGCCCGCCACCCACCACAACCACATCATAAATATCCGATCCGACTGAATAAAACCTCCGTTGTGCAATCCACTGTATCCTTCCCCATCGCAATTGTGGTTTTGTTATCGAGAATAAACGTGCGGTGTTCATGGGTGTATTACAGATTCGCAAATGCTAACGAGGAAGTTAAGGTTGAACTTTCACGTGGCACATCCTTGCCAAATTCGGATATTTATTTCCCGATGACGCCGATGGTATCCCAGATCAAACCAAAAAATATGCAAAATATAAAGCTTACACTAAGTACGTGATGTGGGTATTCCAAAGCACACAGTAGAGTGCAAAAATCCCCTAGAGTCTGCACCAACTGGTAATGTTGATATCCCTGGGTTGAATATCCTCATCTAATCCCCCTTCGTCCCTCTCCCTTTCAATAAGCACCTCAATAGGTTCGCCAGTAGGTCCAATACCTCGCCCATCTACTACCTCACCCCCTATCTCCCCATGCTTCTTCTTGTCCCCAACTGCACTAGTTCCCCTAGTCATTTGAAGCCGGTGACCATTGGTGGGAGCGGTCTCCTCTGTTGCAGTATACCACCCCCCTTCCCATAAATTTCTTTCAACATCAATCCAGTATTTAGCTTTGCCATTCTCTGGACTCTTGAGATCTAAATCCCCAATCCGGGCCTGCACAGACTCGTCGCTGGCCTCAGAATCATGTGCTGGTGGTGTGGAGAGATCAACCTATCTCACCCATAATTAGTACTTACTAGGATGAGAGAACCAGAAGATAGGTAGCGGTGCACCTTCAAGAATAGAGTCATATCCCTGACTGTCATGGCCATTAAATATTTTTTGACACTTTCACTCCACCTGTCGCCCCATTCACCATGTCCATCCCCAACGGCGAGAGGCTCAGTATTCCTGTCACCTTTTTCTCCAAATATTGCGGCCGGCCCATGTTGATCCCAGGCTCCTTGGTATTGCTTTAATAAGCCCAGAAGCTTCTTTCCTTTTGGCCCGCAGAAATATCCTACAACCTTGTTCTCCAAAATCGCTCTCTCGTATCCATTGATCTCACCCTTTCCCCCACCCGCTCCCTTCCAGCCTGCCAAAATCGCTCCCTTTTGTGATAGCATACCCCGCACAGCTAGTCGTATTCGATGGGGTTCCCCACTAGCCAGATCAAAGGGACACCAATGCCCAGGATTTCCAGAGCCATTTCCTACCACAATTGTGCCATATTTTTTGTATTCCTTTGATATCCTCAGCGCGCAAGTGCGACACCGCATAGCACCAACAGGAGCACTTGGAGATGGTAACAACCACTTGGGCTTGAATTCAACGAGTACTTCCCGGCGATATCTCCCAGTTTCAGCGTCCACACCAGGAGCTGCTGGGGTCATGTCCTCCACCAAGTACCCATAGCGCTCAAATAGGGTGGATTTGCCGTCAACTGGGGAAAGTGGTGGTGGAGGTCCGACCAAATAGAGCCCCACCCGCTTCATGGGTCTATCCCCCTCTTTCTCCCGTTCCTTCAGGATTGCATTCTCCTTTCCAATCAGCCCCTCGGGGATCTGGATAATGTGGGTATCCAAAATAAACTCTTTCGGGAAAAGGGGGAAGAAAATCTTTTGCAGGGCCACAAATGCCAGGAGAATAGGTGATCCTGATGGTAAGGCCTTGCGAAGTCGCAGGAGGTGAGTCTTATCCACGCGTGGAGGTAACACTCCTTCGGGAAAATCTGAGGGCAGGGAGAAGCGGTAAATGATGTTAGCTGCACCTTCGGCTACGTATGACAGCTGTATGGCTTCCGGAAGTGCCGGGATGGTCGACACATTCACATCACGATAGGTGGTGACATTCTCATCCCCACGCGCACGCGTCCTATCATGTGCACTAATCATCCCATTGACAAGACTTGCTCGAGTACCAGCTGCTGTGAAGCTTTCCTTAGAGGCCTCAGTCTCGCAAAATTCATGCCTGGAGTCCTGGTCGAGGTTAGTGGCGGCCATTCCTAGCAACCTCAGTCCCCAGCCAGACAAGATCTTGCGTAAAGTGGCTGGCTCCGGTCGCAGTGACGCTGCCGTTGGAACAGTCCGTGGATGGCCAGCGTGGAAAGCAGGAGTGGCGCCAGTAGAGGAGGGGTAGATATCTGCGTATGTTGTACTGAGGAAGGCAGTATAGTTATTGGTATATTTCCGTGGGTCTTAGACACCTTGCTGTACAGAGTAGAGCTGGACGAGGGCTGCTTGTTTAGGAAACGCAAGGGCCAAGGTGACGAGGTCAATGTCCAACCTCCTGCGCTCTTGAGGATGGTATGATCAGGCAGAGGAGCAGGGGAGCTCAGTCATTTTCTATTTGTGAAGTCACCAGCGAGTACAGCGTGGGCTCTGCACTTGACCGAGTCCTTAGTGTACCGGTAATTAAGATGCATATTTACTATTCCCTGACTGCTATTCCACCAGCAAATGTGTTCTCGGTCCCAGTCTCTTATCTACCTACGCACTAAAATAATTATGCTGCGGGGAAAGAGTCTGGTACTTATTTTAGCGCGCGTAGGTAAGAACACAGCAAATGGTGCACGGTTTTGTATGCAGTTGTGGGGCATTAAAGTCACACTGACCGTGAATAAAACTTTGTTCGCTGACTAATTAACGACAGCCCCAGACCCGGTAGAACTTACTTATCGGTAGTAACTCTGTACACCAACTGGATAAGCATTGAAATCATGACCAAAACAGCCTCATAATGATCCACATGACTGGTGCCCAGATTAGCTCCGCAATATATTTGTAACTTTTCTCTATGGCAAGTTTCTCGACTACAAAAAAAAAACCAAACGTTGTCTGGTTGATATTTTCACCAAAGCAAATAATTCCCAGAAGCCAGGTGCACTTTCCACAATGGCAACTATAACTTTTACCCCAGACTCAATTCTTGAGGCAACCAGAGGTGCAGTATCATTCATCAGCGCAAAACTAGAAGGATACCCTCAGTTTGTCAGCCCCAAATTTGCTATCATTTGCGGCTCTGGCCTCGGCGGACTTGCAGGCACAATCGCCCCTTCTCCACAAATCGCAATTGCGTATGCAGATATCCCTGGCTTCGCTGCGTCGACAGCCGTCGGCCACGCCGGAAAGCTTGTATTCGGTCTTCTCGGGGGGAAGCAAACACCTTGTGTGTTGATGCTTGGAAGGGTTCAGTTCGTCTCCCCTTGCACTCAGAAACCAGAGTTCTGCTGATTGTGGCTCTGTAGCTTTTACGAGGGACATACTATTGAGAAAGTTACTTTCCCTGTACGAGTGCTCCACCTTCTTGGTGTCAATACTCTTATTGTCACAAATGCTGCTGGGGGGTTAAATCCAAAGTACAGCGTTGGCGATGTTGTTGTGCTGAATGATCATATAAACCTCCCTGGCTTGGCGGGCACACACCCCCTGCGAGGACCAAATATCGAAGAGTTCGGGACAAGGTTCCCCGCACTTAGTGATGCCTATGATTTGGCGCTAAGGAGGAAGTTACATTTGACATACAAGAGGCAGCAGGAGGTTGTGAAGAACAGGAGGAGGCTACATGAGGGAGTTTATGCTTTTGTGTCCGGGCCCAGGTTGACTCCCATCTAGTTGAATTGGAAAGCATGAAACTAATTACAATGGGAATATGTAGCTTTGAAACTCGAGCAGAGTGTCGCCTGCTTAGAGCGCTTGGGGCGGATGTAGTGGGTATGTCTACTGTGCCAGAGATTATTGTTGGCAGGCATGCTGGGATGCGCATCCTGGCGATGAGCTTGGTGACGAATTGCGCGGTCTTGGAGCCAACACCAAGGGGGGACGCAGTGTTTGCGGAGAGTGGGGACACGGAATTGAACAAGATGATTGAGGAGGGCAAGGCTAATCATGAGGAGGTCCTGGAGAGTGGCAAGGAGGCTTCAGAGGACATGCAGAGACTGGTGAGGATGTTCATTGATGAATTGGTGGAGACACCGAATTAGAATTGGAGCTTGGAATACCAGTTGTTGAGGGGGGTATCAGATATATAACAAGAAAGTGATGCCTTGAGATGCCTAGATCTTAATCCCCCGTCCTACTCCTCTTAATACCGTAACCAGACACTCGCCAGTCAGCTAACCTTCAAATACGGTTAGTCTCCGCTCTGTGGAACAGACAATGTGACTCATCGCAGCCTATCTCCTGAAACATGATGTTTACATCACAAGGGAAAACCAAGTACATACTTTTGACAAAGCCCTCTCGCTTTAAAGCAGGCAGGAGATGAATGGTTCCTAACCCTGCAAAAAATTATGGATACAGCTTGGTGGCAAAAAAACTCATACCCTTGTATGAGTTTTTGTATGAGTTTTTGCTTGGTGGGGTATGA
>Ga0307514_10001968_pt1 | contig 22417 bp, 17 predicted proteins | sample 16_EM_MG_FD_203088 | JGI IMG/M metagenome (GOLD analysis project Ga0307514, IMG submission 203088) | Populus trichocarpa ectomycorrhiza microbial communities from riparian zone in the Pacific Northwest, United States - 16_EM | ecosystem: Host-associated > Plants > Roots > Unclassified | place...
ACCAGGAGGTGTCCCACCCCCCAATCAAGAATCTTGCCTGGCAGGATACCCTCCCTGGAAAGCGGCCATCTTGGTCAAGGGGATATCCTCTTGGTCAAGTGGAGACCTTGGCCGGTGGGGTAGAACAAATACGATGATATTCACTGCTTCTCACAGTTCACGTCTGTATGTCAGAGAGACTGCTGGCCCTATAGAAGTGTAGCGTAGAAAAATTTTGCCCTGGTCTCAAACAGTCCAGAATTTTCTGCCCCAAAAATCATATTCCAGTTTGGGGCGCAGTGTTTCTTGGACGGGACGGACTATCTGGAAGCCTGCCTTCAAGAATACCGAATACTTGCTTTTGTTCGAAGCGCAGCGCCATTTAATTCAACCATTGCTTACAGTTCGAATTATTGAACTTTGTGATCGTGATCGCGGTAAACGTCGTGGTAGGAATCGTAGATTGATCTATTCCATAATACTCGTTTCAACGTAGAAAAGCTAACACCCATTCCCCGCCGGCAAGGCCTCGGTGGTATAAATTGGAACGCTTAGCTTGGTGGAGACAATTTTCCATAAATTCATCTCTGCCATTCGTATTTACGTAAAAAGTAGGTTGCGCTGGGCTCATAATCTGTTGTAGTGGTACGGCCATGTATGAGAGGGTACAGTTGCAAGGAAGGTCAAGCACCCCGATCCTACTGACTGTTTGTGTGAAGGGAAAGTGTCGATTATGAAGAGGGGTAGAGGAACTATCAGGAAGGAAGGAGTCCTGATGTGACTATGAGCTGATTAGATCTTGAAGATTAGATATGCGGCGCCAGAAGCGAGTGATCGTTCCTATCCGATGTAGATCGACTTACGAAGTAAAATGATAAGTTGAGTACTTCAGAGCTACTATTGCCTTGGGTAATATACTATGGTGTACTATTGTGGACTAAGGGTATCAGGTAACCCCATCCCTTTAGTACTAGGGAGTATGCCCGACTCGGCCCGCCTAGCAATTCGAGATGATGAACGGGACTGAATATCCAACATGACAAATAATTCCGGGCTTGTACCATCACCCCGAGCGTACTCCGGAGTGATGATAAATGAAGTTTGAGTGCCCGGACGGTAGCTACTAGTAGATAAGTCTATGCAGATTTATTGTAGCGTAGCGCCGATTCGAATCTCTGTTCTTTTGCTTGAGCTCCCAAAGCAGAGAAATAGGCACGGTAACTAAAAGCGGAAGAGACAGCATCGGCTGATTCCGATATGTAGTCCTTTATGCAAGAGGATATCAGGCGGAGGTAGAAAGGGAGTACATTTATCTCGCAGCCTATCTCTTACTTTGCCACACACCCGGGTGCACGGGAAACCAGGAGGCGTTGCCGACTCCGGCATCAGCGCGGTCTGATATCAGTTGAGATGTCGACATATGTCTCGGGGCTCCCGATCCGAACCTATCTCTCGTCTGGGCTCGTCTCGTGTCCAACACTATTTCATACCCAATAATCCCCCTTACGTTCTCTTACACAAATATTAATTCCTGGCATATGTATTTATCACGGAGAACTTCACTATCAAAGGCTGACTGCTAGTCTCCCACAAAGTATACAATATTTTTCTGGACAATAAGTTGGCGAGGACTACAGTTCATGGACAGCAATTGAATACCATTGTTCGGAGAGGCTGATTGCTCGGATGCCAACTGATCGTGGTATATTGAGTTTGGTATAATGTCACTTAGGATTAGGTGAAGATATCAGTCACAGGATGGTTGAATGGTAGGTTGAATTTTAGCCGATCGGTAAACGTTCGAATGCAGCACGATGTTATTAGAATCTTCCTGTCACCCCTGCATTTGAATTTTTGCTCTTAGCGTCCAGGATCTTGGCCGGCAGTAGTGCTGCAGGACGCATCATGACTTTACCACAATAGAGGTGCTGCATATAGCAATAACTCTGCTGGGGCTGAGAAGTGATCTGGCGTTGGTCAGGAGGGATATGTTGCGTTAAAGCCAAGATATATCCTGCAGCACTACTGCCGGTCAAGATCCTGGAACCTAAAAGCAAAGGGTCGAGTGCATGGGTGGCAGGACGACTCTGTTACAGATCGGTCTAAGTTCTGGGCCCATGTATTCTCTGAATAGTGTAGTGTGCTCTCTATGTATTGTAACCTGCTCTTGATTAGTAGATGAGAAAAGGTAATCGGTCAACTTTGATTCAGCCCAATCGCATATAGTTGCCAGCTAGAAAGATGTTTAGCCCCTTCTTAGAAAGTTTGTTTTCTTGTCTGTCTGCAACTGATATGTATTGTACTGACTGCATAGGGCGAATGATAGCGGTTGGAAGACCACCCGGAATTTGCCTTTCAATCATCAAAACGCAAACGTAATGTACATGTGATTTCATATATCCGTCATATGCATCAAATTTGTTCTTCCGACCATTGGTGATAATAGCTGAACTGGTACATGAAGCTGTACATGCATCGCCGATTAAGACAGTGCTTGAAGTTATGAACTCCTGCACTCCCACCGCCTATTATTATGTCGTCCGGCTTTTGGCACAAATAACTCTGGATTTCGACAGTCTCTGAACAGGAATAACAGCCGCTTCACATACTCTCCCTAAACATGCACAGTACGGAAGCAAAAAAAGCTGGAACAATAACCGAACCAGCAACAGGATCGACAGCTCTCGAGGTTTCGCACGAGCGACATGATCAGTACCGGCAGAATCTGGGGGCAATTTTCACAGATTTTTAGCAACCAGTCTTGCGATGATACTGCTTGTAGCCTGTCTTTTGATATTTTCTAAAATCGGGGGTCTTGATAAGTGGAAACAAAGAGCATTCAACGCCCTAGCAATTCTGCTTACTGGTTCAATGAGTTTGTGTATTCGATCTCTTCTTGGATACTTGGGGTCGATGATAAGATGGCCTATACTTGCAGGAGCGTATCACAGAGCAGAGGATGTGGGTGGACTTCCTTTTTAGGGTCGTGCATTCGGCTTTGACTTACAATGTCTTTAGGTAGACTGCATCCTGGCAATGGGATCACCGACAGGGGCGTTGCGGCTAATAACTCGAAACGTCTACAAGAAGAGATGGACTCGAACGACTTCAATCGTAGCAGCCTTTTTCTTTGTGAACATTGCTGGGCGACTTAGTGTGGCAATCTTTGGACTGACATCTAACCTAAATGACCAACCCAAGGCCGATTATCCAGTAAACATTACCAATTGAGCAGCTGACCCGAACCACCCCGGTGATTGGATTGCGTTCCCAGGGAATAATTACACAGAGGAATCGATGATAGACGGTGACAACCTGATCCTAATGCATTATGTTACTGGAGGTAACGTTTCGAGATAGGTACAACTACAGCTGTCAATCTCCGCAACTATATGCTAGGATCGAGCTTAGCTATAAACAATGGTGATGATCCCATATTCTTAGATTGTTTATATATTTTATGTGATAATGGTCGTGCTAAATTGTCGTTCTTCTTTTAGTAAATCGCTTGCGAGAAACTGCGCAGCTCGGGATAACTACCTTGAGTAAAACTTTCAACCTCACATCGCTTTGGGACGATTTTGTTGGTCCTGATACCGTATTAGAACCCAACTTCAACATCGAACGAATGGATAGCGAAGTTAAAAATGATTCTGTTACGTTTTCCTATTCATTGAGAGAACGCCAGCAGTTCAAGGTTATACAATCGAATAATATAATACACTCCTCGGCTAGCTGCAACTTAATATTCATTAACGGAAATGGAACTTATGATGGAAATGGTAGCCTCATAGAAACTGTAGGTACGTGTGGTACTGGTTTTCTCTGCTTGCGACAAGTTTAATGAAAAATTGATACAGAATTTGAAAATGGAAACTATAGCGAGTTTTATGTCATAGCATTACAATAGATTATACGTGTCCAACCCTATAATTCGTATACAGACGTCTGGGCCTCCTTGGTGAGCTCGAAATTTTTTCCGTCTGACGCTGTTCCTCCGTGTGTGACGATGTGTAAGCAAGTACCAATGCTTGATGTTCGGTGGTAGCAGCTGCTATTTGCTTGATTACAGATACATTCTCAGATCCTGGAAGGGCTGAGTGAATTTTACCAGGCTAGGGCTTTATATGATTGTCAGCTGTGCTTAATGGACAGCAAAAATTACCCTGGAGTTGGACACTTCCCTGGAGCTCCGGATGCGCATAATTTCTTCAACGCAAAAAATCTTCTACTTTTCCCAACCGAAGTAGTCAATGTAACCTCATTGCCGGACTCGGACCTTGTATTTAACTACATTCATTATGCATAGGCGGGTATGCGGGATGTTATTTTCTGGAGTATCCAAAATCGCTCGAGAGATCTGGAAAGAGCTCTTCCCCGGTAACAACTCCTTGAATGTGGCCTTCGCAAGACACGCACGTCGTTATATAGCTAGCCTGGTAGCACGGATGCCGGTGCTGTTGATAGCGGCTGCAGATGACCAGCTACCGACTCCGAGTCGCGACGGCAATACAGAAGAACATTACGTCATAACGTCTCTGGAGATCAAGTGGAGGCAAGTCGGCATCACAATAGGAGCAATCGTATTGGGCCAGATTCCTGCGATCCTGGTTGTTTTATTTTACTGTCGACGAGTCCATATTCGAGATGACAGCTATCTCTCGATTGCACATTTGTTGAAAACTCTTGTATCCATGGTCGATGTAAACGATGGGAGGGTCGCAACGGGAAAGGAGTTGGCAACCCACCTGGATTCGCTGGGCCAAGAATTTAAATATGGCACAAGGGCGAGTGGCAATAGGCTTATTCTTGACTTGTCGGATGACGTTGAAGGTATCTTCCTTCTAGGTAGACATTAGAGACGGAATTATCATATGGACATTGAAAACGGAGTTTCTGGGGAAGTGTGCGGGAAAGGAAAGGTGGAATATGTTCGACGATGGAGATATAATTGTTTAAATTGATATGTGCATTTATGCGAAAGTCGAAAGAACAAGATCCAACATAGTCAATTTTTTTGTACTTCCTATTTATTGCTGTTTAGTGGTTAGTTAATTATTGTATGGTCGAACTAGATGGTCATGATCAACAGGGCACACATCATTTTTATTCATGGGTATACGGTACAAAGGCAAGTGATGACCTATACTTTGTAACAGTGCCTAGCTAGAGTAAAGCGGTCCTCGCTAGGTATTAGTGCAGGGTAGGGGAACACAATTAGTATGCTATAGAGTCAGTAAGATCGGGTCATCGATCGCTACGCATTAGAGCAATTCTGCCACCTCAAAATTGCAACTTTCTCGTCGTGCGTTTTATATCTAGGCCGGAAGTAGTTCTGCAGGGTGCAGCTGAACCGTGCCTTTGTGAGCTCCTTGCAGTCAACGACAATACCTACAGAAACTGATAGGCTGATAGAGTATCGAATAACAGAGCCTCACCCATTCACTGATGCCATCTGCAGCACTACTGCACCCTACTGCCGGCAATGATAAAAGACACACAGCAAGAAAGTTCAATTTGGAGTGGTAGGATTTCTTCAAAATAGGTGCGGATGACCACCTTGCATCTATTGACCAATAATCACCCAGTTATCTTAGGCATATCTGTATGCGCTTCTCTGTAGAGAGACTTTTCGGCTTCTTGGCCAAAAATAGTGTCCAATCAGCACCGGGAATAGTGAATTTGATTTAACGGCTAGTTCGGTATATCGGCCACAAGGAACACGGCTTTTGTTGGCCGTAAAACCATTGAAAGAATCCTCGGTGAGGCTAGGCAGTGCCACATTCTTTGTGAAAGATAACGCACTACACGAAGAATACAGACCGAATGGTTGGATGAAGTCAAACCAGATACGCGGAAATGTCTCCGAGCAGCCCGTATATTCTGCAGATTGATTGTCCCTAGGGTACATGAATTTGGTGTACTGGTGTTTAAAGCAACGAAAACTTCATTTGAATGCCACGTTATAGTTTATATCAAACACTATAGTACAAAAAGCATTTAATATGTGGTGCTATCTAGTTGTCTAAACTATAATGTGGTTTCGGGATGCTGGCGCAGCGTTTAAACCATTAGGCTCAGTATAGATTTCACGCACTGCCTACTACCAGCTCAACCTTCACCATTTCACGACAACCTCACGATAATGTCACTCAGCTACCACGCTGAACTTCACACTGAACTCATGACAACATTGTACAGTTGCTACGCTAGACCTTATGCCAAAGAAGTGTAAATGCCACACAACTTATCGTGAGTTTTTAAACTACACCAAAATGTACCCTAGGGTTGTCACGCGCCGAAATATTAAGTCTCAAGCGACATGCTACACCAAAAGAAATAGTTTGGGGGAAGTAAATATCACAATTGTATCGCCTACACGCTCATGAAAGGCAGGTTTGTTGCAGTTTACCGCAAGCGAAGATCCTACAAACCTGAGCCAGGTGGGCGAGTGATACCAAAAGCAGCATTGTCTACCTTGGTAGTCAACTACCACTCGAAGTCAACAGCCAATGAAAATTTGCCACTCACTGATCAGTACCGTAATGAAAATCTACAACAAATCTATGAGAGTGTAGGGGATACATTGGATTTGACGAATAATTATGAATTTGAGCTCTAGAAATAGTTTTTGTTATTTTGGTAACTTGACCGCTCAGTCATAATGTGACCCTAGCACTACCCGCCTAGCACCTCCGCATGCCCGCGTCATCGCACCTATCATTTACACCTCCGCCATAACCACTACCACCACTACAGAAGGCCTTACAATGTTTTCTAAATTGAAATAATCATACGTTTAGATGCTTCCCATACCTGTGCTACATAGTAACCCCGGTAACGATATAAAGAGATGTAGTGAGAAGAGACACCCGATTTAAACACCAGCCGTATATCTGTTCTTTCAATTCACTGACATTGTATAATAAGTTATACTAGCGGCCGCTTTGACATTTGAGGATTGGCAGTCCCGGTTTGGTTCGGTGTAGTAGGAACACTCATACTCAAAGATCTTTCGCGGCTAGTTTAATAAATCGCTCAAGCGCTGATTAAGTTACGTCGCATTCCTCCGGTACTAATCAGCAAACTAATTTGAACCCTAAAGTGAGTTTGTGTTACTGTGCAGATGCTGTCGACGGTGTATGTGTGGGAGTACGATACCTGCATATGTATACCTTGCGCAGTGGATACTATACCAGCAGATGTAACAGGTACGTCACTGGTTACTAGTTTCACCGGTGTTTAACTTAGAGCGTCATTGAAAGGCGCTACTTAGACTGGATCTTGCCACCATGCGGACTTTGTGGTGAAGTATATTTTGTACATCTAGCCACTTACATTAGTTCTATGTATGGGGTTTGTTTAGTGATTTTATTATCTCTCCTTTCATTCCAATATTCCATTCCCGGCCCACATGTGCATAATACCGGATAGCCGAGATCGACCACCACCGGCAAGCTTCCGGCCAGCTTCCGGCCAACCGAGATTGACCGTCTGCAGCCAGCTCCCGGGCATAATCACCTGGTGCACTTCCGATTGCATCCGAGCGTCATCTTCAAATGCACCTTCAAGTGCACCTAAGCATCTACACCAAAGCGCCATCTCCAAATTCATTTCCATGTTCACCCGAGTGCCATCATCCCCAAAGAGTACTTTAGCATTGTCTCCAAGTGCACTCGAGCGCCGTCTCCAAATGCCCCAACCGACTGTGCCATTGTTAGATAGGCATAGGTAGTTAGAGAATATTGTCGTCTACAAATGTTTTGTGATTATGAAATTGAAACTAAGAAATCAAGTACACCTGTCGAAACATGGCAAATACGTCTGAGTGTAGCAGAACCAGAAAATCCTTACTTGTTTGGACGACTAGTTCTGCTCAAGTGCGAACACATTTTTCCCGACGTGAGTGACCACGATTGGCCGCTAAATAGGAGCAGTAGGTAGCCGAACGAACTAAATGGGAAGCTACTCGAAATGCGGCTACATAAACCCAATTGACTTCCTTTTTCAAGACGATCGACCGTGAGCGATCCTGTGGCGGCGTTTTTGAACTCATCACTTTCTTAGCGTTTTGTTTGTTTGTTTTATTCATACTGTATGCACTCTAATTAGAGTATGACAGAGCCTCATATCCCCTCCGCCTCCGGGCAAGCCGGTTAGAGGGCGGAGTTCCCCACCCACTACCCTTTGTCCCCTTCACACTGGGGGGCTGGCACTGGGATTCAAACCCACAGCATTGTGACTGTATACCCCGCCTATATTTTCAGGAGCGATACCACTGCGCCACGGGGCCAGCCCCACTTTCTTAGCGTTTTACAATGTTAGCTTCGAGTTACATGGTCATCCTTTCCCTCACGGAGGACACGACCAAACTTAGTACATGATAAATCACATCGGCAGCTGCAGCAGCTATGCTATTTTAACCTACTTTATACATACTATGGCAAAAAAAACCCGTTTATTGATGTAACTGCAGTGCCACATTTACCCAAGTGCAGCATGACTACCAGAGTCCAGTGAGTGAGCATATTACTAAATTTAACATTCCAATTACTGGGGAATAGCTCAAAATACCACAGTAATGCAAGATACCAGTAAATATGACATAGTAAAAGATGGAGTATTTAGTTGAATGGGATAATACTGGTCAATTGAGCAGCATTGAGCATTTTCATAAATATGGTAGGCATTCCACATTCTTGTCACAATGATGTGACAGTAATAGACCAATATACATACAGGTAGCCCTAACATGCTGTTATGTGTAGCAAACTACATACATCATATAGTAGTTAGTAGTTGTGTAAAATACCCACTGAAACCAATTTGAATTATGCCAGAGATGTGATTTTACCATATGGCAGTTAGCAGGGGTGGAACCATCTGGAAGTTAGCCACTGGGAATGTACAAGCATGCACAGGCATATGCAAGTATGTGCAAAATATACCCATGTGGAAGTAATGTAGTATAGCTCTACTATTTGACTCAATGTACATCATTTTGAATATGACAGCAATCTAGCATCAATATACCATCTAATGTGGTCTTCTATGCTACATCATTCTGAAATTGATCCTGCATTTAAAACAATTGACATTGTTGCAAATCCTGAAATACCCCAAAAGTTCAGCTGATGTATACAGTTATAAAGAATTGTACATTAATACAACATTAACTTGGTATCATTAAATGGGGCATTTTTGGTACAGTAGTTATAGTTTTCAAAGATGGCAATAATTGTTACAACAAGGTAGTTAGAGGTATATATGATGTTTTTGTTTCTTTTGGAATCTTGTATCTCCCAGATTTTGATTCTTTTAGTTTATTTATATATAAGCCAAAAGAGTGTTTGCATTCTTTAAAGAACTATCATAATGATCAAAACTGATCTTTATGCCAATTTGGTTGAGTTGGATACTCGAAAACCCAAAATATTGCAGAGCTCAATAAAGTGATAATTCGCAGATAGTCTGTCCAATACTCATTGATATCAAATGTATCCTGACACCCATTGCAGGCAATAATCCGAGACATTGTCTTGGCGAGCCAACTGTTGAAAGCAAAAGAGAAAGGATGAAGAAGCTCAATTGTCTATCGATACAAGAGAAGGAAAACACTAGACTTATATACAGAGAAAAGACCATACTCGGCGAAGGCGAGTATCACAACCGGAGCCCGAAGCCGAGTACCAGTGCCGAGCCCGCCTCCTCAACATGGGGGCAGGCGAGGCTGGTGGGGGCAGGCGAGGCCAATGGGGGCCGTAAGCCACCGGCCTCATGCCCGAGCCCGCCAGCACCAAACACTAGGGAAGCCACTGGGCCAAATCCCTAGTCAACACCAACTGGTTTGGGGTGCAATGAGGTCAGATGTGGAAATTTGGCATAGTCCCATTTCTTTGTTATGACGAGTATTCCAAACTAATTAATCTACACGGTGTCCGGTTACATTTGATATCGACGAGTGGTTGAAGAGAATAAATGGTGGGCTTATACCGTCGCAACGTCAATTTCACGTGAAGGTGAAATTTTCCATCACGACGACATCTTTGAGACCTTCACGTCACAGGGTTCATGACTATAGTGACAAAAACTTCATATCTCCGTCGCGTGCTGCAACGGGTGAGTTTGAGCAACGCCCACTCACCTAAAAAAGTTGATAGAACAATTAAGAGGGAAGTTAAATAAAAGATAGCTGTATTTTAAAAACTCTTTAAAAAGAGTGGGCTGTGGTGGAGTTGGTAGTAGAGTTGAAGGCGATCAATCTCTCATCACCAGAGAAAACTTGTCAGATTTCAAGGCTCCCAGCAACTTATTACACGTGGTGCAACATCATATTACAAAGACTATCCATTGTGTTACATTGATTACACATTAAAAATACAATGACTACACATAACAGTTGATTGGCCACACACCAAGACGCTCGGCGAGAAAGTTGCAATTCTAGGGTAGCAGAACGCGTGCTAAGGACAACTAGTGATATACAACCTGGAGAGCGCAGCCCCAATGGAGCTCAGGAGGCGAAGCTTTCTAGGGTACGTAATCAATTTGCCGGGCTATGGCGAACCTAAGGCGGCTGTGGTACACGCCCTCCGAACTCAGTGGGTGTTATGCAGGCCGCGTAACCTCTACCCTGGAAGCAAACGCAGTTGTAAGGCTGTCCGAAGACGTTTTTCCTAGCAGGACGGAGGTTTAAAATGCTTCAGTAAAACAACCAGCTTCAAAAATATTTATTTTTCTAATAAGCAATGATGGTGGTTGCGATATATGTGGCTGTGTCATACCTGACGTTGCACTGCGTGTAACAATGGAGCCAGTCCGCACCGAGAAATCGAAGTCGTTTGGCAGTGGGAATGCTGTCTTCGGATATTTTGTTCACCCAAACCGGAAGTTAAATCAACTTACTTTAAAAGGTATATAATCCATCAATAAACTTCTAAGCTAAATTCCTTATAGTTTTCTGTAACCCATAGGGATGAGGGATTGGCTGGGGCTGCCGCTCGACATCAGTTTGCACCGTACAATCAACGCAACGAAAACGCAGCCGAATAAATCAAAGCTTTCGAATGCGCTTCCCGCATTCTACAGCGGTGCAATGTAGCCAGTACAATCTAGAGAATAGAAAATCCTACGGCTTTTGTCAGTATATTTAATTGCGGAGATCCCCGTTAGCGTCGACCCCGCTGCGCCACCCCGGAACAAACGCCCTCGTTCTTGCTGTCGTATGTTTGGTCCATGCACGAACTCACAGCACATGCAGTGCCCAGAATGGTGCTGTCAGCCGAAATGACTAGCTCCAAGGTATGGAGGTTTCCATAGCCTTATTTGAACGATAGCCTACTCCTTCGCTATCATATGTTTGGTGCACATATGAACTCCCATAATGAAACGCAATGGTGTGATCAATTACTGGACGACCTGAGGATAACTGGTTAGGTTTGATCCAATTAAAATCTACTTCGACAGGACCGCACTTGTTCTCCACTGCAGCAGGTGGAAATGTACCACTCGTTACCTATGAACCCATAGAAACACAGTTTCTAGAATCTGCTCCGCCTTGACACCCGACAGCCAACCACAATATCTTAAACACAAGCTTTTATTTCATAACTACTTGTGCCAGCATCTGGAGCCATAAAGTTAGGAATCTAGGTATATTGCACACATTGTTCCGTGTATGATCACCATCCACTTCCCCGTACTTGACGCTCTGTCACCGCATTCAGTATCTTCACATACACGACTAAATCTCTATTTTATCATACCCTGAGCACCAGCTGAAACCTGCTTAAGTATTCTCTCCAAACATGTCCGCGATCAAAATGGAAACACTAGTAGACATGGAAACAGCAACGTCTCAGCTAAAGGAATGTTCTTGCAAGAGACATGATCAATACCGTCATAGTCTAGTATCAGTTTTTCGCAGATTTTCAGCTACCTGTCTTACGATTATCCTTCTTGTCATCTGCCTCTACTTGTATTCCAAAATCGAAAACCTCAATAAATGGCATCAACGGGGATTTAATACCTTGGCAATTCTACTCACCGGTACGATGAGCATCTGTATCGGATCGCTGCTTGGATACTTGGGCTGCATGATTCGATGGCCGATCCTCGCCAGAGCAGCTCACAAGGCGAGAGAAGTATGTATACTTCCTTTACCGAAGCTCGTGGTACCAGTAACGGAATGAGTTGACATCCACGCGGATTAACCCCATTTTAGAAATTGGATCGCCGACTGGCGCACTGCGGTTGATATCCATTAACTTTTCTGAGCGGAGATGGACTCGGACGACAACAATTGTTGCGATATTCTTTTTTGTCAATGTCGCTGGCCGACTTAGCGTGGCACTGTTTGGATTGACGTTCAATTTGGTGGATCTACCCAGAGTTGACTATCCCATCATGGTATCAAATTGGTCGATAGACCCTTGGAATTCATCGCCACACTGGGTTGTATTTCCTGAGAATAATTATACTGAGACACGGTACATCAATGGTAATTTACCTTGCAACATCATGCTTTGGAAGGTTGAATAATATTTTGCGGCAGGGTCGTATGTAGATGTGCCAATTGATCTCCGTGAGTACATGCTTGGGTCAGAGTTAATGTCGAAAAACAGTGTGTAACCTCCGTCTTGATAGCACATATGACGATGCACAAGCTAAATCTTCTCCCTTTATATAGTTAATTGTTTAACCGACTGTGCACAGATTGGCATATCAATCTGGACCCGACTGGTCAACTTCACATCATTTAACGATTCCTGGGATGGCATTGATCTTGATCACGTATTAGAATCCGGCTACCATATTGAAGGAATGAAAAGCGAAGTCGAGAAAGATACTATTAAGTATGCCTATGCTTTGAAGGAACATCAGGATCTCAGTGAAACGCCATCGGAAGCTGTAATACACTCTTCAGCCAGCTGCCAAACCCTATTCCTCGATGGAAATACGACATATGATATCAGTGGTAGACTAAGTCCAGCAACAGGTCTAGGTACGTGATTCCTATCGGTTGTAATCATTTGGTATTCAGCCGCTCGCAACCATGCAAGGCATAAATTCATAAAAAAAAATTCTTCCCTGACCGAAGTCTGTCCAAGTCGCAGCCTCCCCATCCATTACCATTCACAAATGCAACATCCTGTAATGTGCTGCTTAGTATGCCTACTGATGATGTTGACTTCATTCAGATTTTCAGAATGGCACCTTTACCGAGCGTTACCTCACTGTGTTACAACAGATTATGCGTGCTCTGCCATACAACGCGAATGCAGATATTTGGGCCATGCTTGAAAGCTCGAGCTATTTCCAGGACGAATCTATTCCTCGATGTGCTACAATATGTGAGTAAACACCGTCTTATAGGCGTCTGCACTGCTGCAGCTACTAATGACATTCCCATAGATATATTCTCCCAGCTTGCAAAAGTCGACGTTAAAATCGGTGACTTTTTCCGCTACGGAGCGTTGTGGATATGTGAACCTTGCATGTCTGACAGAGCAGGCAATCCCGGAATTGGACGCTTATTTGGAGTTCCGGATGCACGTAACAATTTCCACACCCGAAATCTCCTGATCTACCCGACGAAACCAATAAGCCGCACCACCATCCCAGGAACAGATCTAGTCTTCAACATGCTACCTTACTTCCAGCAAAGTGTACCAGCTGTTAGTTTCGGGATTGGAGAAGTGAGCAAGCAGTTTTATCTTGATCGCAACTCGAGTGATCAGTTCTTGAACACCTCTTTCGAAAGACGTTTACGCCGGTATGTGACAAGCTTGGTAGCACGGATGCCGATATTGTCAATAGCGGAGGCAGATAAACAACTTCCGAAAGTCAGTCGGGATGGTGCGAAAGAAAGGCACTATGTTACAACATCTCTAGATGTCAAATGGAAAAAGGTTGGTGCTACAATCGGGGCTATCATCGGTTGGCAGATTCTCGCGATTCTAATAGTCTTCCATTACTGTAAGCATGTCTATATCCGTGACAACAGCTTCTTGGCCGACGTACGACTTCTGAAAACCCTGATGATGAAGTTCGAAGGTGGGAGTTTGAGTACTGGAGAAGAATTGGCAGCTTGTCTGGATGAAACGGATGCAGGTTTTACATACGGCACAAAGTTAGTTGGGAAAGGGTTTGTTGTGGATCTATCAGATGATGTTGCAGAAAGAATGTTCCCGCTCAGCGAATTGCATGAGGACTCTCCAAAGTTGAGAGGAAGGTGAGATGGTTGGGAAAGGAAAGCGGAATTTCGGAGAGCGAACGGGGGCAAGACGATGCGGTTATGGTTCTTTTGAATTTCCTATATCTACATCTCGTCGGGGAGGGAAATCAGATACATACTCTCGTTCCTAGGCTTTCTCGTCGCTTGCGAAATTTTGGGAAGAAAGAAACAAAACGTCTTGGCATAGGAGCAGACGATACGATACGATGATTGTATGGTTTTTGGGTTTTCTACATTTATGATTTATGCTCTTGTCAGAGAGGAAGCGAAAGAAAAATGGCTGGGAGCAATTGATGCTGTGTTCTTGATTTTAATTTACTAGATAGTGTCGACTGAACCTTGTGGCGGAACTAGGGAACACTGATAAGGAGCGCTTCTAAAATTTGGAATGTGTAAACAATGGAAATATCGCCAATGGGGGCAGTAGTGAACAAAACCTTGCAAGGAAAGCCTTGTCAAACCGCGAAGGTCGTTCTCGTTAAATTAGCCTTGTATGCTGTATGTAGGGTGAGATAAAAGAAACGCCGAGATAGATAGAGGATTGGTAGATTAGGTGTTGTGTGGTGCTTTAGAGAGTGGATGTGCACACTGAGCTAGTACCCTAAACTTATCTAGATCGAAATAGATGCAGTGCCAGTGAATCGGCGATAAAGTGACGAAACTATTCGTGCCCAATGGAGGCTCCTAAGACAGTTATTACTAGATAAGCCCTGTGTTCGGGGAACATAAATTAATTATGCATGCTACACAGTCGGATAATCCATATCAGGATCGACATTGATTATACGCCTTCTTTCTCCAGTTTGGGGCACTCTCTTCAAATATAATGCTTTATTGACCAATAGCTATACCCAGCAAGTGGGGCACATTATTTAGCCGATCCCTACTGCGAGGCTTCGCGGAGAAAAGACGTGGTAAAGCAGTGCCGTGTCTTTGCCTGTGATGATGACATATTGCATCGAGCAAAGGTCTGAACTAGCAGACGTTGCTTGAGTACAGTGTAAGGCTTCAATAATTCTATAACAGGTCTAAAGAACGGCGAGAGTAGAAGCGGGGCTTTCTGTTCCAATCAACGGTGTCTGTAGATACGCGGTATTTACCGTGTTTCTACGACTCGTCGAGCGGGGCGGCAAGATCCACTACGGAAGAAGCTAATCCGCGGCTCGACTGCCGAATGCCTATATGGCAACTAGTCCATATCCGGATGTCGAGAGATACCTAGTGTCTTGATATCGGTGATGGTTACGACGAGTGTACAAATCGTGTGACACAGGTTCAAGGATCAACCACGTCTATGCTCACGGCGCTAATACTCTCATTGACGTCACATTATACAATAGACTGGTTTCTAATCAAAAGAAGTTTAGCCTGGTACGATAGTTAAATATCCAAACGCCAACTGCTCAAGTTACATTGTGCTTGTCAGGTGTCCTGCCACCAATGTCTCCTTTCCGGAAGCGAGATGTATTGTTATGCGGCTGATGTTAAGAGTTATCAGAGCTGTCGGAATGCTAGGCACAATAAGTTGGGTATAACTTAGGCGGGTATGAACTTGTTATTGGTGTAGATGTGCCGGAGACATGTTACAGGTCTGATACACGGTACTGCTGCAGGGGCCGATGCCTCCTGTATATATCTTGAGTCTTTCTCCTTCTCTCTTCTCTGTATCATAGAATATGCGCACACGGTTCTCCCCAACTTCCATATCGTAACAGAACTCATAAACGAGTGATGGTTGATGAATGCTGAAACTTGTGACCTAACCCAGAAAGCGGCCTTGATTCCAGGGAAACCCGACACGGTCTTCTTTGCCTTAAATGTTCATCGTGCTTTAGAATTCAGCAGCATCCAGTACTCATTATATCGTTCAACAAGATTTTCCCAGCATTATCACAGCCTACCTCGACACAGCCACCTCTCATTCTCTCCATCTGACACGATAAACCATATTGCATATTAACTTGCAAAAGATACACATTTCCACCTTTAGCAACAACCCGCTTAACTACCTCGTAGCTCCCCCCACCAGCCGTTTCTAAATAGATACTTCATATCTTGTCTCCTCCTATCTGCGCTTTCGTTTCCCAGCCTCTCTTGCAGCCCGGTCTTGAAGCAGCGCAATCGCCTCCTCAAACTTCGCTTCAAGTGTCAGCGTATTACGATACGTATCAGGCCGATATGCCAAGAGGTGTTTTGGCGGCAGCCTGTCCTCTAGTTGATCTAATGTATCCCGCATCCTGTTAATCGACGGCTCCACTCCTGCACCCACTTTGCGCTCAGGATCAGTCCCCCATCTGCATGTATGCGGCAGGATGCAACTGGACATGTTAAAGATCTTGGTATCTGTCGGACCCATATACCTAGGACACCTCACGAGCTGGTGGCAACTCGTACAAACCCCGAAGTTGATACCAAAGAACCACCGAGTGAGTTGTTTGTTGTAGTGATCACGGGTTTTAAGGAAACAGTCGAGGCAGATGCGGTTCACGGACTTTACTTTTGCACTGGAGTGTTTGACGGAGAAGTGGTAGAATTGAAGGAGGCGCACGCATTTGGAGCAGACGCGGTGGTAGCGGCTAGAGTCGCAGTGTTCGCGCTGTAACCGAAGATCGTAGGTGTCGGATTTACTAAGTTCGACCTGCCCAGTGATGGTATAGAGATACCGGCTGGTGAGTGATAGAAAGTGCTTCGAGAGTGGTGGGAGGTGGGAGGTGATCTCGAGGAGGATTTCGGGGGGGAGGGTTCTGAGTTGGCCCATGACGGTGGTGAAGTCTTTTGAATTGTGCTGGAATCAGGTGAACAGAGAAGGCTATGACGCGTATTAAATGGGGTTACCCCGCATGGCCTAATAGTGGGGGTGGCGCTCGCATGGGATATGCCGAAAGTGCGGCGAAAGTTGGTACATATGTACTTGTGGAACATGAAACGTGCCAAAAAAGCTTCCGCTAGTGAATTCTTTTTTGCACAGCCTCTGTGCTTTTATGTGCCAGCTTTCTCTCGTGTTGATCGTTGCTTGAAGGTTGTCTTCACTGCTAGCAATTATTAAGGCTATGAACTCTCGGTGGGCTTGCAGCAGCCTCAAAATGTATACATCCTTTTACGATTGGTATAGCAAATGACGGAGAAGTTCCGAACCTCATCTGCCGCTACAGTAAATCCGTGTGGAGTTGTTGCGCGACTGGGGTGCGCTCATAGGTCTCCGGTGGTGCTACGTTACGGTACACAGCTCAGCTTAAGACCGAGGTAGGGTGACGGTGGTGGAATAAACTTCATTATTGACATCCTCTGCGGCCACCCTCGCTAACCCGCCGCGTCGCAGACGACCAACCGACCACCGAACGGGCTCCAGGGGAAACGGCCATAGCCCTACACTCGTATCAATAAAGCCGCACCACAGAACCTCCGAACAATAATCTACTCTCACGTCGTCGAGTGCCCAGAATGGAAAAGAGAATTGACATCACGCACGGGAACTCGTATGAACCTTGACCCTACGGTTCACGGTTTTGGTGAGGCGTAGTGTAATGTTGTTGTTGTTTAATCATACTGTATTCACTCTAATTAGAGTATGACAGGACCTTGATAACCCCCTCCGCCTCCGGGCGAGCCGGCTAGATGGCGGCGCTCCCCCCCCCGCTACCCTTCGTCCCCGTTGACAAATGAAAGATAAGATAAGAGAAAGACAGAAAGAAAGAAAGAAAGGTATAACCCCGTTACCGCCCCCGCCGCTCCTGAGCCCTGAGCCCTGAGGCCGCTCCCTACCGCTACTTCACTTGGGCGGAAACTTCCCGACTTCAGTGTCCGCCAGGAAGTCCATCACCGCTTGGTCGCACTCTTCTATGGAAAACAGCTCAGAGATCTGCACATGTCGGCATCTGCCCGCTTTCCAGCCCGTCGCCTTTCCCACCGCCTTCCATAGTTCTTTCTGGTGATCTCTCCACCGGCTGCAGTGGTGTGAGATATGGTGTAAAATAGATGATGTGGTGTATATGTAGTTTACATTTTGTTTGATTCCAATCCCACAACACCAATAATGGTGGCATATATTTGTCAGTAGTGGCAATGTCACCAGAGCTTTGCCACTGCAGATGGAGTGTAATGTTTGTTGAGCTGATTGGAAGTACGGATATCACTATGCCAAGGACTATGATGTAACTTGCCTCTTTTGTAGTTAGCACCATTAGTCATCGATCGACCTTATGTCGATGCGACATGTCTCGTTACACGATACAATAGACACCTTCGCATACGCCCGCACACACTCGACTACTCGAGCGCACGCCACCGTACAACAGGTTATGAGCCCTTGCGTTTAAAAGGGAACCGACGATCAACACTTCCATTTTCGTTTGTCGAGTGGAAGTCAACATCGTCACGGAGAAGCGTCTCCACAAGCTAAGCAATTACGCTGCACTCCGCCGTATTTCTGACGGCGGCTGCTGGACGTCACCCGCACAGTCTGAGACACTACGATAACTGATGATTGCGATACAAGATTAGGATCGTGCAAGATGAGTTCGACGACGATCACAATCACCAAGTTCAATGGCACGAATTATGCACAATGTGCAACCGAGATGGCACTACTTCTCGAGCAGAAGCAAGTGTATGGTATCATCAAAGGATACGACGACAAGCCGGAAGAGCCAGCAGCAAACGCGACCGCTACAGCGAAGGCCGATTTCAAAGACTGGATGAATCGCCATGGTGTTGCCAGATCGACTAACACCTCCGACAACACACCACACCATCTTTTAGTTTTGCCAAGACCGATTTTATCCAATCAATTTTGACATCGCGAGAAAATTTTTGCTTTGGTTTTCAGTTGAACGAACTTCAACCGCTTAGAAGCAGACAACGATGAGCCTCTTCGGAGCCAGAAAGAGTACCACCTTCCAAGCAGCCAAGGAAAGGATGGACAAGTACGAAAAAGCGGCAAAATCCATTGTCCAGGGCCTTGGTATTCGAGAAAGCCAGCCAGACGAAAGCGTTTCCAGTGGAATTGGAGCGCAGATGATTATCGCGAGGGACCTTCAGGACCCGGACAGGACAGCCACTACTTCTGAGATCGCTCAGGAGGATAGGACGGAGGGGGGAGAAGTGCAACCGGCGGCAGTAACTTTGACCCGAGAAGATTTTAATAGGGGAGTAAGAATTCATAATGCCGAAGTGAGGGCAGCAGGACATCCGAGTCAACAAATGGAACCGGTTCTTGGAGCGGCGCCATGCGATAAGTACGGAAATCGGTTCAGTCAAATGCACGATGTCCAGACGATTTCAAGTGATGATTCTTCATTGTCACCACCACCGACTACGAGTTATGGAGGAAGCGATATTTCCTTCCCTAGGCAAACTCAATCTACAAAATACGAGGGAAGCGTGGTTGCTTTCCCCCAGAGAGCGTTGCCGGAGGATCCTTTTGCGACCACGAGGACGAGCGGAAGATCAATTTTGGCTGCTAGGTATATTCAGTCGGAGGAAAATATCAGTCAACATGCAGCGGAAAGTGAGGAGGAAGTGGATGTGGCGAAGACCCTGAGCGGAGGCCGCACACCCATTCAGAGAAAATTCGAAATCAGCGACGACAGCGAGGTCAGCGATGAAGCGATGACAGAGGTGGAGTGGAGGGACGAGGAACCCTACATGACGCCAACGAAGAGGGGGAAAAAACGCAATAAGGGAAAGGGAGTTAGGAGGCCGACAACGCCCGAACGACCAATCCCGAATATGCCGCAAACGCCAAGCAGGAGAAAGTTGGAGGCTGATTGGGCCAAGCCTGCAGAGCGGTTGACGAATGAGAAGGAGCCAGTTAATCTGGAGGCCTTTATTGGTGAGTATCTTCGGAACACTAATGGGCTGAGGGATTTTATGGTTGGAAGAGAAGATTATGATGTGAAGTATGCAGAGTGGTGTCGGGAGCAGGCCAAACACGTTGCAGCAAGACAGAACCATACTGATGCGACGGTGATAAGCGCGAGAAAAATCAGCATGGAAATTAAAGAACAGTTGGAGCTGAGTCGGGAGTATGACGAGGCTAGGGCAGAAAAGCTTGATGAGAGATTAAGCAAGATTGAGAAAAAATTGGCCAAGATCTCACCAGTGAATATGGCCAGGACGATTGAAAATGCAATGAGTGATTGCATGGGGAAAATGGTGGATCAATTAACCGAGAGGGTGGTTAAGAGATTTGAGGATATGGCTGAGGAAAGCCAAAAGAAGGATGAAATCCGAAGGGGGAAACAGGTAGAAGCCACCCCTGAGGAGGAAGATATGAGCGACATTGAATTTGAGCCGGGAGCGACTTTTTCGAAGGAGGAAAATGAGAAAGTGGAAAGAGCGATCCGGGCTGAGATGGAGGTGGATGAGCCAGTGTTGGAGCAATCCAAGCACGCGCCGGCGATTGCACCCGGAGGAGTTTTGAAAGAGTTTCCGCGTCTGGAGGTGGGGCAGGTTACGATTTTGAAGAAGAAACCAGTGGTGCCAGTGGTACCACAACAAAAGAAGAAGGAGGCGAAAGAACCGGAGGTAAAGGAGGTACGAAAGGGACCGAAGGCTGGGACTAAGAAGCCGGAGGTTAAGAAGCCAGAAGTAAAGAAGCCGGAAGTTAAGAAACCGGAAGAAAGAAAAAGGGAGACATGGGCGCAGAGAGCAGCAGCCCCACTGCCACCAAAGAAACAACCCGGACAACCACAGCAACAACAACTTCAGGGTGAAAGCAAGGAGAAGGGGGATGGCTTCACTGAGGTGAGAAGAAGTCAACAGAAAAAGAATGAGGAGATGAAGCCGGTCCCCCCAGGACAGAACTCGATGGAGAAAAGGAGAGTCACGTTCAAGAGAGATAATGGACTCCCGCTTTCTCAGAAGAAAGATTTGGACATTTCGTCGGAGGTGAATAGAGCACTTTTCGAGGCTAAGGTCCCATACTTTGTGCGCATTCAGGGGGTTACTAAGAACACCCGGGGATGCATGACTACAATTACGACTCCCGGTGCAACGGCCGATATGCTGATTAGGTATAGGGAGATTGTGATCAAAGCGGCGAGGAAGGTGGACGCAGGAATTGTGGACATCGAAACGAATGAAATTTGGGAAAAAGTGAAAATGCACGGTGTCAATTTCGACAGATATTTGGGAAAGAAGACGGGAGGGGGACTGGAGAAATTGAGACAGGAATTGCAGGCTGAGAACGAGGGGGTGGTGTTGCCCCTCGCCATTAGCTGGATTGGAGGGCCGAAAGATGTGCAGAAGAAGAAGGGGGAAGGAAAGAAAGCATCTTCGGTCGTGTTTGCAGTCAAGGGGAGTAAAATGGCTGAGAAAGTTTTGAAGGGGGGTTTGAGGGCAGCTGGGGTAAAGTATGATGTGGAGAGGTTTATGACCGCTGGCCCGGATTCCTTTTGTGGAGTGTGCAGCAGATGGGGACATGTTGAAGCGAAGTGCGGAGCCTTGAAGATGCCGACATGCATGTTGTGTGCGGGTCAGCATTTGACTAAGGATCATAAGTGCAACGTGGTAGGTTGCAAAGCTAATGCAGGACAGAACTGCACCCATACAGTCGACAAGTGCGTCAACTGCAAGGCGAATCATATCGCCAAAGCAAATGTTTGTGTCAAGAAACAGGAAGCAATTAAAAAGGCGAGAGAAGAAAGGCGAACCTGGAAGGAGAGAGAGGGGGAACGCCGAAATGTGACGACGGATCAGCAGAAGAACCCGGAACGGACTGAGGACGGGGAACCCTCCACAGCAGAAGCCGAAAAGAAAGCTCAGAGTGATGAGCAGACCGAAGAGGAGCCGGAAGTACAAGTTGTTTCGACACAAGTGACGACTGAGCCAAGCTCCAGCGCAGGGATCCCAGAAACCCCCATGGAAGAATGGTGAAGTGCATAATGCATAATTGTGGGAGGGGGTATGATGCGACGATGATTGCGTTGGAAAAGGGAATTGTTTGGGGGGCGGATGTTGTGATGATGCAAGAACCGGTGGTGGAGAAAAAGGGATACAACATCAGTCACCCAGGGTATAGATTGGTCAGGGGAGGAAGAACTATGACCGCGATAAGAAAAGATATGCACCTGGAATTTTCGGAAGTGGATATGGGGGGAGACGGAGATGTACAGGTGTTTGATATAAAATATCCCTCGGGGAGAGAAATGAGATTGGTGAATGTGTATGATCAGCTGAGGCAGGTGGAGGGGGTGAGAAGCC
>Ga0307514_10001969_pt1 | contig 22402 bp, 28 predicted proteins | sample 16_EM_MG_FD_203088 | JGI IMG/M metagenome (GOLD analysis project Ga0307514, IMG submission 203088) | Populus trichocarpa ectomycorrhiza microbial communities from riparian zone in the Pacific Northwest, United States - 16_EM | ecosystem: Host-associated > Plants > Roots > Unclassified | place...
ATAGTAGTGGCATGGGAGCCGACCCCACCTAAACGTGAAAATTTGCAGTGTACGGAGAAAGGAATTCAATCCCTACAACAAAGTTACGGACATCCACAATGGATATAATTTCGAGAGCAGAGTCGAAAGCAGCCCGACATCGAGAGGTTGATGCAACAGAAAGTGAGCGTTTTCAACTATATTCTCAAGCCGAAGCGAATTCCCAAAAGCAACACAGCAGTTGGCACAGTGGTTTAATGATAAGTTCAAGTAGTAAATTAAACAATCTACAGTCTCTCGTATGATTTATTTCCTATTAAGTTGGTGTGAGTTTGGAAGGGTAGTATAGAAATATATAGGTATTCTGAAATGATATCGCGATGACCCACCATTCCCTGAGGCGGCCAAAGTCCTTTTGGCAAGCGACCTAAAGCGAGTTCGACGAGGCCGATATCCAGAATTAGATGCAGAGTGGGTGGAATGAGTGGAGGGGGTGGAGGGGGTGTTGAGGGGGCAGCACCGTGCCAGCACGGCAGTAGGGGCATCATGTATACCTAGTTTATCTCAAAGCAATTCTCCACTCAATAGATTTCATGCCACAGAGCGACATTCACGTGATTTCATACAAAACCTCTATAAACGCATAACCTCTCTAATAGCATCGGATATTCCGGTCCCAACGCTAGGCTAATATAGAGGTTCGACTGTAGCTAATAATCCTCATAGAACTCGACGGATGGCGGCTTGACCTCGCCGAGCAAAGCCGATATCTCTGCCAGAAGACCTAAGATGTGGTACTTAGGAAGTATGCTGGAGTAAGCGGGGGTGAATGTATATCACCGATAGAGGATAGTACCGATATCTGCACATTAGCAGTTGCGCAGGTACGTACATACTTTATACTGGCTCTCTTACGAATAACAAGAGACCCACGGTTTTTGCATATGTATATGTGCATATGCACTGTCAGGGCACATGCAACCTCACAGCAAAAGTTGGCAGGAGTGAGCTTTGTAGGAAAATAAAAAATGCTCCTTAATCTCCATCGGCCATATTTCTCAAGGTGTAAATATACGACGGAGGAAAGCCCGTACAGTAGGTGGTTGCGCCTCCATACGAATCCTGCCAAGACTATACCAGAATTTCCAAACCCAGGAACGTACCCAGAGCGATTTATTTTGGGCGTATGTGTATAAAGCTTTTGATCGAGTAAATCAATTTCCTCAATTCCTTTTTTTAAAGTTTATATACTGTAGTCTCTCGCCATTGGCCAACCAGACAACCTGGCATAAAAGGTAGATAAGAACCTAGTAAAGAAAAAAATGAAAAATAATGTATGGACCTACGGCAAAAGGGTCAGCCCTCCTGCCGAAGTCAGGAGAGGCTAATTTAATCCCTACCAGTTGTCCATCACGAGGGACTGGTTAAATTCCCCTGGTTTAAGGGGGAATCGAACCCTGGCTATCCCGCCGCCCCCATGCCTTTAATGGTACTATATATACCACTACGCCATGGGGGATTTGGGATGACTGTGGAGTGGGGGATGGTACCGTGAGGTGATGCTCTATTCTCACGACCTCTTCTACGAGAGGCCGGTGCCTACCAGACTACGCTCCAGCCCCTTTTCTGCCCAAACGACTCCCTCTTGCCCAGCCACCAGCCCAAGTACACGACTAGAGGTATAAATGATGTCACGTGCTCACCTGATTTATATACGTGTCATGTGACCTCCGAAAACGGCCTTCCCAGTGCCAACTACCGGTAACTACACACCCCTAACCAGCCAGGTAACTGAATCATGAGCTGCAAACAGACTAGACCAGTCATATCTCCCCGCTTTCAGCATCAAACCCAGACAGATACTCGGTACATCGATGAACTGTCGTACGCTGCATACATGCTGCAGTTTTTGCAGATAATTGATTGTTTAAACTATCCAATACAGCCATCAATATTCTGGTGTGAGCTTACATGCAGCGTGCGACAATACCGAGTACCCCCTGCCATGGCATTACTTCTGGTTGCATTCCTACAGCCATAATATAATCACTATAACGCATGTAAGAATCCCCAATTGAGAGAGTGGGCATATATACTAACACCCTTAGTTAATTGCCACCATGCTATGTACAGTAAGTACGTTGAATAAGTTTGCCCATTTTTATGCCAGTTTTGCGTCATACCTTTTAAATGCACTGTAAATGAGAAATACCCTAAATAAAAAATTGAGATCCCATACTGATGTATTCAGCCCCAAACTTCTCAGTTGATGAGATATAAGTTTCGTAGGTTGTTTCTACTTCCTGGATATCAGCAGAATGTTTGTTTTTGATATTCTACTGAAAAGGGGACCTTATGCGAGCTAACTATATATTGGAAATCTCAAAGTATCCCCCGGAAGCAATCTTAATTGAAGTCCTCAGGGAAGCCTCACCTGATCTCAGGAAATTTGTTAATATGTTACTCTCTTCATACCTAGCATAGCACCTGCCACTAAGATGCACTCATGGATTTTAAGACAGAGTTTATATGAAAATGGCACACCCTGCATTCCAGACTCTCAATTTATTAATTGCCTTGTCTAGGTTGTAGGGGTGTTGCCAATTGCAGAGTACATGCCAGTCACAATCCGTACATCACTCTTTAAGCACTCTTCCAGTTACGAGTTACAACACACACCTACTTATAGGCCCTCCCGCAAAAGCCGAGCCTGGACCAAATTTGATAAGGCCCCCCGTTTGTGGATAGAGGAGAAACTGGTGGCGCAGATGGCGGACAGACCGAGAAGGCTGGTGTGGGTGCGGTGACATAGGGAGAGAAGGGCAACGAGGAAGCGGATGGGATGGCGAAACGGGAGTTTGTAGGTGGGGGAACGGATGCATATGCCTGACACAGTAACACCGGCAGGCATCCGACAAGTGTACCCGCTACACCCGAAGCCCCAACGCACTTGGAGTGGTCAAGAGAGGCGGTGAGGGTACTCTCATATGTGGTGACTGATAAGGGCCGCCAACGGCAGTGGCTAAAGAAATAGGGAAGATGGAGGACCCAGCTGCGTGTGTGATGGCTGGACTCCACAGAATGTGGCGCACCTACAGCGGTATCCATGGATAGGGGGATCGTTGGAGCAGGCTTACAGGGACGAGTGGTGGTGCGCGGAGGTGATGGGATTTCTGAAATAATGTACGTAAATAGACAGGGGAGGGCAGGGACTGGCCCGAGTAGTGGAGAGAGGCCCTTGGGTGAATAAGGAGCTGCAGTCCATCGCCATAACCTAGATAGGCCGAATGCGATTAATGACTTCTTAAAAATAAAATAAAAATAAAAAAATGTACAGGATAACCCACCCGAACCCCAACAAGCGACTTACTATCCAGCAAGTGGTTTGAGATAGGTGAATCCAGTACCTCGAATGCTGCACGGGTGACAAGACCATCACCTTGATACTATCAATGCAGCTGATAAGAGTGCCTGAAAAACTGCGGGGATCCATGACCACTGCCCCCCCACCAACTTGAAAGAGGTCAATCCCAGGAAGGGAGCCTCGGGCTTGAGAAGTTGTGTGACAGGTTCTACTATCCCCACTCCAAGAGACCTGAGTACATACCACCCCGCAAGGGTGTGCAACAAAACTGATAGTAATACAGAAATCGTCTTGATTGATTAGTTCTCTACTGTAGAAGGCAAGCTCACTCAAATACATCATTGCAAGCTCGCTAATCTATATTACTTAAGCGTGGTATTAACACAACTTCTTGACTGGTATGGGACTGTGTATACAGCATACTATTCTTTCGTAGGATACAGCTAGGCCCAAAATGGTAGTGACTACGCTAGTAGGTTTAGCGCATTTTTACTGGTGACCAGGCGATAGGGTTAGTCGTATATACATACGTAGCTATAAACTCTTGTTGGAGAGTATAACCGCTAGGACAAAACATGACCTAGACACCGATGGTATACTGTACACCAACAGCTCTACTAGCTAGAGGCTGTCAATATCTACTGTAAAACTGTAACTTAATGGGAGTGGTATCGAAGGGCAATCATGTTTAACTAATACATCCATAGAAGGCATAAGTAACTCAGCTATTCATGAGCACATCATGGAATCGGGGGAGAAAGGGGGGGAAACTAAGGCTATCACGGAGATCAACAACTACCTCGAGTCTGCGGTAGACCCGGGTTATATTGAGGCCTTGTATGGTTGACCGCTGAAAGGCGTTTACAGTAAGGATACAGCTAAGGAGGCATTTGGGGGGTACTAGCCTCGTTCTCAGGGCTGCTGAGTACTGATTATCAGGGCAGACTGAACCTGCTTTTGAAAGCTGCAGCCTTGAGAATGGAAGGAGTGCTCATTTCAATTTTGGGGGCTTTCGATAAGACAACCATTATTATCCCCTATTTGGAGCGGCTAGGACGATACGCCCTTGCGATTCAGACCCTGCATCTAATTCGGGAGCACAGAGCGGCATCAAAGACATTTTTTGCGTATCCTGTGACTATAGAATTCACTCAAGGAAAGATTGCTGAGATTATACTGCCAAGCTTCCCACAACTGCAGTATTCGCTGCTAGGACCTGGCAACTCATTCTATGTTTTTTTTTTTTGTAAATCATTACTCTTATTCAGTCTATCTAGACTATGACGAGAGACCGCATCTACTAGTAGGTTGTCCATCCCCAGGGCTGGTCCCCCCACCAGATTACATACAAAAGGAAATTAGCCCTCAGAAACCTCACTACCTCCCGGCACCACTCCGGGTCCTGCTCTGCCTGTTCCAACGTCCTCCCACTTCCATCCTCCACTAGTGGGCATCGCAGCAGGTGCACCACATTCTGAGCGACCCCGCATCTGCACTTGCTGTCCTCCGCTCTCCCGATAGTCCACAGTCAATGCTTCAGGGGCCCGCGGCCGGTGGTGGCGTAGACTAGGCCTCGCAGCGCCTCTCAGCCCCATTTCAGGTGTGCTGGCCTGGTGAAGAGTGGGAAGGCGTGTCGGATGCCAGCCAGTGTTGCTATTTCAGGCTGTGAAAACCATGCCCCCCACACTCACCCGGCCTTCCTAGCCACCCCGCTGTGTCCTTTCACCCACAACTCAGTCTATGCTGAGTACCCAAACAGAATAAAAATAGCATATATGCAACAACATAAGCGATGCACATTGAAGGAGCACACCGAGATACAACTTGTGCGTTTTTACCTTGAGAACCCACAGATTATACCCGCAATCAACTACTTCGGAGTCTCAGAATATTGTTGTTTCCTTTGCGATAGTTTTCTGAAGGAGCTGCAGGACCCTGACAAACCAGGTGCACCAGTCACGTTTTGCTGTGCGTAGTTCACACGGGAGAGTATATAGTCGCTGCATCCCTCCAACATTTCGGAAACAATTCACGATAGACTCTCCCGGTGCCTAAAGACAATTCAACAGGAGAATGGAAGGCCTCCCTGGATAGTGAGGCTCCCAAGTGTGTCGAGGAGGAAGACGGTCTAGTGTAAATAGCTAAATGGGAAGTAGATAGCTAGGGAGCCTTGGCCGCAGGAGACCTTTGAAAAGGCTTCTGCTGCCGGCGGGATGAGAGAAGAGATGAGCATCTTGGATCAAGTCCTTACATTTTGGTAGCAACACCTCGTTCCCCGACGAGAGCCTATTGTTATCGAGCTTCTGACGTATAAAGTTCTACAACTTTGATCTTGTTACCGAGCTTCTTACACACAAAGTTCTACAACTTTGAGTTCACCTACTGCCCCTGAACTCTTTTCCCTGACTTTCACAAAGCCTTACGGGAAATATCTTGCACCGATGTCCGACGACACTCGACGGTTGCTGACAGAACTGAGAGAAGACATGGAACGCCACAAAGGAGACGCCGAGTACACAGCTGCACTCGAGCACGAACTCAGAACGGCAAAAGAAAAGCTTGCCGAAGCTGAGGCCGTGATCCGTGCCTCGAAGAGGGCCCCCAGCTTCTCTACCCCCTCGGGGTTCCACAACTCATGGGTGGGAGAATCAAGGAGCTCACGAGAGATAGCACAGGATCAGACCCACCTGAGTGGTCCCCTCCGACTGGAGATATGGTAGGCAACGATGGGTTTGAGAAAACGATCGAGGAGGAATTCTTCAGCTAGGAGATTTAAGGAGAGATGCGAGAGGGTATAGGGATTTCTAGGCATTTAAAAGTGTGGAGGCCTAGGAAGAGGGAGGTTCCGAACTTAGGTGCCAACCCATTGCTGTTCACGACTGTTGGTGATTGTGTGTGTGGCATGATTTGGGGCATCGTTTGGTGGAAGCTGTTTCTTGCAGGCAAAGTGGAAGGGTTCAGTCTTAGATATGTCCTACCTTGATTGGTATGGTGTTTGATTTTACTCACAGCAGCTGAATGGAGAGTGGCATTTGCTATCTAGGATTGTGGGATTGCAAGTAGGCAGAAATCATAGTCCTTAATGCTGTGGTTTGTTCTAAAGATTCGCATCTGTTACCAGGATAAGGTCGCTGTTCTGAACCTCATATACGGCATGTACTGTAGTTACCCTGAATTCGTTGCTGGCTCAACATACACAACCCGACTATGTTTGTAAAAGCATGTTCTCTTCTCTACACTAATTAATACTTCTATATTTCTTGCCCCCGTAAACTGGTCTGATTCCACTCTCTGCCTGCGATTGCAGGGCTTTGTTGGCAATGCGAAAATAGATACATGCTGAAACTTCAATCACATCTTCAAAAAAGGCCGCACTACTCATTTCTTCCTCTTACCTCCCCTTCTCTGTGCATTAGGGTTTTGTCTCCCATGGCCAATCTTGACCCTGTCACCATGCCAATTTCTTTCCCCAGTTAATATACCCGGTAAATAATCCCCATCCATTAAATCCCTTTCGCCCTTTCTGCTCCTCCGGTCAATCTCTTCCCGCTGTCGAACGTATTCCTTCTGATCCGCTCTCAATATCAGTTCGTGCCTTATCCCGGCCCCCTCCCTCCCGCTCGCCCTACCACCCGTTGGCTTCGGCACCGCGAATACGTTCCCACGGTTGTTCCATTGGAAGTTTTTCTTCAAGAATATGGTAGTTTTTCCCGTCTCGGAGTCTGTGGAACAGGACGTGCGAAGGAGTGTTGGCCCCCCACACCGTGGGCAGAATTGATGTTTCATGACACGGGTGATGTAGAAACAAGCGTGGCACCGTAGCAGCCATTGTTTTATGGTCCTGATACGCATGTATGGGGATGTCGGTGATACCAAGGGAATTGGTAGAAGCAGCAGGATATTCTGCATGGCGAAATCACTTGTTGCACATGCTGCAAAGATTGGGGTGTCTTGACCGTCGCTAGCCAGGGCTGTAGAACCCTCCTCCTCTCTGCGAAATTTGTGGATGTTGGAAGGGGTAATCCATTCACCACCGTCGGAATCTTCTGAATTCAGGGCATCAGTTTGCTCCTCGCCTTCTTCCACATCTTCCTCCACCCCAGCCCCTCGAGGGAGGTCAACCCTCTTTATTCCATCCCCTACTGGCTTCACATGTGTTATTTCCTCCCCTTGCTTGCCCTCAGCATTGGTGGGCCCTACTCTTGTGTTACCTGCCGACACGTCACCCTTCGGTAGCACCCCTCCAGTGATAACCTCTTTTTTCCCAACATCTTCATCCTTTCTCACCCACTCATCTCCACCTCTTAACTCACATTCCAGTTCAAATGCCAACCCCAATATACCCAAATCGGTTCCGCTCAAAACCTCCTGATCCCCCGTTTTCTTTGCCAAGTCGCTAACTCGCCGTACACTCTCTGCCCTGGGGCTCCTGGCCGTAATGAAAGGCAGCCATTGTATTTCCAGCCGTGCTCGAGCCTCAGGATCCCGGATTTCAGAAAGGACTGCAGGCGTGGTATATACTCTCTCTGCACGACAAAGTAGTGATGTGGGTGGCGTCGAATGTGAAAGGAAAGGTGCTGCATCTAAAACCAGGGCTTGTATCGGCCTGGCCGCAGAAGGGAGTGATGGTGTCGCAACTTGAGCCATCAGGGTATAGGTTCTACCTAGTCTCGAAGGGTCTCCAATGGATAATGTCAGGTTTGTTGTTCTCACATTTCAAAGGGTTTCTTTTCCGCCAAGATTACGAGGTTACCATTTTGTGGATCATGTGACACGCTTTACACATGCAAAGTAACCAAACATATTATACCTGACAAAATACTAAGTATAGCAGCCACCGATCGTTAACAATGCCATTTCCGATTCTCGTGATCTCGTAACACCCCGTCAGTCCCCACAGCCACTGGCCGGGACGACGCTCCTCAACCAAAAACCTCGCCAGCAGACTTCTCACCCAGAAAATTCCATCAAGCATTTACATACTAATCCTCCGAGCCACCCTATTAAGGTCTTTGTCATTCTCAGCCTCCATCAGTGCTCTACCTAAAGCCTCTTGTCGTCCCTCTTTTGTGGCAGTCTGCACTTCTTCACGACTGGGGGGCAGCATCTCGTTCTTCATATCCACTTTCCGGGCCTCTTCAAAGCTAGTAATCGCCTCCTTTATGCCTTCCGCACCAAGCATTAAAGTTCCAGCTGGGAGCCTTCCACCTGTAGCAGTCTTGAGCTCTGTGACCCTTTCAGATTCCTCACGCAGCACTTGGAATACACGTGAGAGACGGCCGATTGCCAGAATCTTGTGCTTGATGGCTCGACGTTTCGCTTCTGGTGAGTTAGGATCAACCTCGGAGCCCTCAATAGATGACATTGGATCAATGGATGTTGCTGAGAGTGGGGTTTCCTCCTCCAGTTCCTCTTTGGAGCAGGTGTTCAGAATGGCGATAAGCATGTCCGTGACTTGAAATAGTTAGCATTGCACCCACCATGAGATCATAGCTAATGACTTACTCTTTTCACCAACAAAAGGGAGAGACCAGGTGAAGACATCCATAAAATTTGGCAGCCAGTAAGGGTGAGGTGTGCAATCTATCATCATGTATTAGCGAAAGAAATAGCACACAAACCGAGAACAAACGAACTGAATTGCCTAATATTCATCACGTTATTCTCGTATTTCAACACGGCTGCTTTATTGTTGTAGACGTCCAAATAATTAGGAGCTGAAAAGATTGTCATCACGCTGGGGAAACCGGTAGTTCTGGTTTTGCGGTACATTCGATAGCCAGCATCTTGAGCTTCGTGGGCGCGAATGATGGAGAGTAAGTTGTTTTTCTCCAAGAACGCACAAGCAGCTGGGTATGAAAAGAAGAAGGAACACCCGCGGACATGGTTGTGGAGGAAGTATTCTGAAGTCTTCTCCTGTCCAAACTCTTCAAGGGGGTCTGCCCAGAGAATGTCACACATCAGCCCGTGGGTTGGTGGTTCACGGAAACGATCAATCTATCTAGGTTAGGACATCCTCTCAACTCAACGGACAAAAGCCTAACCATTTTGAGATCCTCAAGTGAGTGCAATTCCGGACTAAGACCGCCATGAATGCACAAAAATTGCTTGTTCATGACCGCCGCCAGTGGCAGGGTACAGAAACTATCCATGCAGGTTTCGTATACTCGCTCGGAGTATTTATGCTTACCTTTTGAGATATCACTATTAGCATGGCACAACTCAATCCAATGTCCCTGACTCACATTCTAATTTGAAAGTGAAGTAATCTGTAAGATGCCTGCACTCGTGGTTTCCTCTCAGGAGCCACAAGGTTGTTGGATACCAAATCTTCAGAGCCCAAAGGTACAATACACACTGAATTTTACATTTCAACAGTCAGTTTGGCAAATTGATAATAACCAATATTGATTGAGCATACCTCAATGCTGAAATATCCACGGTCAACGTAATCCCCCAAGAATAAATACCGCGTTTCTTCGGGGTTCCCGCCAACTTCGAACAGCTTCATCAAATCGAAGTATTGGCCATGCACATCTCCACATACGGTGATGGGCGCATCCATCTCTAGTAAATTTGGCTCCGATCTAAGGATCTTTGTGGCCTCAGACAGGATGTAAAGTGCTTGCTCCTCTGTTAACCGTCCTTCACGGCAAAAGTGCTGCTTCAGAAAAGCAAGGTTTGGCTTGGTTGGGTCCGCCGGATCGTAAAACTGCTCATCTGTAGGTTTATGGAACGCTGGCGCCTGGACGTCTGAATGTGTGGCAAAACATCAGCAACTAGTACACAAGTATTGGTCTCTACGACCGATAGGCAGCTGCTTCCTAGAAAAACTTCCCCACCTCAACAGCAGGCACTCAACCAAAGGCCGAACTGAGGGGTGTAAGTCATACCTTTACAGACCCTCTCTAGCGTAGAGACCTGCGTTCCATCCTCCATTGTATGCAGGGTGAAGTCTATCTCTGGTACCGGTTTCTTCTGGTTCACAGCTCTTATCGCATTTTCTAGCTTCTGTGTGTTCTCTGCTGCTGTGTTTGCAACTGGGTTGGCCATTGTGAAGATTTGTGATTGTGAGGCGAAAGTGTGGATTGTATTTCCAAACAGTGTAAAGTGCTGACGTGTGTGATAGGAGTACGGGTAGAACTGAGCAGCGATGACAGATGTATGGGCACAGGATGGGGATGGGATGCAGTACAGGTGTTATCCTCAATCGCAGCAGAGTCAGGAAGAGCCTGGGAAGTAACCGTGCGTTGGATGGAAGGAGCAGGTGAACCACTGTCGACTGGGCCCAATCAGTGACCAAATTCGCCGCTAGATCGCTTGACAATGCAAGAACCAGGGGTTGCACAGATGGACTCAATGTGACGGAGTTTCGGAGGGTAAGTACTGTAGTTGGCGGGCAGTGTAAGGGTAGGGAGGGTATCTAGGAGGGTATGTATCAGGGAAGGAGAACTCGGACTGCTTGCCCCAGGGAGAAAAGGAGGGGCTACAACAGCGGAAGGTGGGCTGGTGGTGGCGGGTGCCGCAGGTTGTGACCAGGATCGTTCATTGCAACTGCAGGCAGTACTTGCAGTACCAGTAGCTGGGACAGACAGTAGAGTACATGTAAGTACTCGAGTACAGTAGATGTATGGTGTAGGTATGGCTGCATTACAGTATCGTACGTACTCTGTGAATACATATGTACTTACTGGTACTGTACTTACGGATACTCTCTATTCTGAGGATGAGCAGGTATTGGGTACAGAAGAATGATCCAAGGACTTGGGGGGATGAAGACTTTGTATCGTAGTCTGTCTGGTTGGCACACTCGGTGTGATGCATATTGGTAGTACAGTACATTACAGCAGGTATAATAACTTCAAGTTCCCATGTTGAGTACCGTATGTCTGCAAGGGGATGGATGTAGAGTACTCGAGTACATGTGGTGTACAGATGTACTATACTGTACTGTACTTATAGTACTGCCCACTGAGAATGGGCAGCATTGATTGATATTGGCTTGATTGCCCAGCTTGGAGTCGCATCACACTCAAGTACTGTACTCTACAGTCCCGATACCTACAAGTATCACAGACTACCTGCACGTATTTGCTTGCACAAGCCCTCATAAGCATTGTAGATTGCCGAGACTACTGTTGACTCCAGTCCCGCGACTTATTTCCGGCCAACATGTCTCGCATCCCGACCAACGCCGATTTCCCCCCCGCTATTTCACCACTATTGACCATCATCCCTCCTCCTCCTACGCCTTCCAGTCACCCGCCTGCCAACGTTCTTCTACTGCTGCACGGCTTGGGCGACAAGTCTGAGCCTTTCGCTAATCTAGCCACCGCGCTTCGCTTGCCGGAGACGGTATGCATCTCAGTTCGAGCGCCCAGCCCTTTACCTCTCGGACTCCCTGGTTTTCATTGGGGCGATGATATTTTCCTCTCACCCTCAGGAGCCCTGGATCACGACGCAGGATTCACAAAATCCATCCTTCTCCTACAGCAGATAGTGGAAGATACCCTGGTCACAGCCTTGGGCTACCCTCGGCGGGGTATATTCTTTCTGGGGTTTGGTCAAGGTGGAATGTTAGCCCTGGAGTTTGCCACCAGGCTGCGTATAAACACAGGCCAGGACGACGAGTGTGGTGGTGTAATCTCAATTGGCGGTCCGCTGCCGTACTCGGCACCATCCCAGGTCGTCAAAACTCCAGTCTTGTTGATTGGGTCCGAGAAGGGCAGTCTCGTCTCGATAGAGTCCGAGAAGCGCATCAAGAATGTGTTCAACAGCGTTCGGGTTGTGCGATGGCGGGGTAGAAACAAGGATAGCATGATGCAAAACAGAGAGGAGATGAGTGATCTCATGGAATTTCTCGCAAGGAGGCTCCGGAGCTGGGCGGGGACTGGAGGCCCCAGTGCGCAAGAGGTGGAGCTGGGAGCAAGCAGCAGCATACAAGTAGGGAATGACATGAGACAGTAAAGATTTAGGTCGCGCTGTAACTGTAATCTTAACAGATATACATCCCCGCATCCCTAGGCATCACGTGAGCGCCTGCGCAATAGAAACGCGTTCGCGTTGTCCTCTGTAACATTTAAAAATCCACATCTGCATAACTGGGGATCAGAGCCTGTTTATGAGTGCGTCGGTTTCCCCAACGCCTTCCACCATCACCCCCACCCTCACAAGCAAAGCCAATGCCCCCCCCATCGTCACCCTTTAGACTGTCATCTGCACCTCCAAGCTCCCCGCCACCTGTGTCACCACAAGCCAGTCAAGAAGGACAAACGTCCAAGAAACGCTCCATTACAGACGAGGGAGATGGCAACCCCCAAGATCAGGGAGTTCCTGAGCCCATGGTTTCCAATAGGGAACTTAAAACTCAAGCTGCTAGCAATGACGCCGGGTCGGATGGAAAGCAGAGTGGGAATCCACATAAAAAACGGAAACTGACACTCGCCGAGAAAGAAGAGAGAGAAAGAGAGAAAGCCCGAAAAGAGCAGGAGAGGGTAGAGAGGGAAAAAGAGAAAGCCGAGAAGGTCAGCACTGCTCGCACTATGCAGCTGCCCCTGAGATTGGTAGCTAATGTTCACATTATAGAAAGCAGCACTGGAGGAGAAGAAGAAAGCGTTAGAGGAAGCTAAGAAGAAGAAGGATGAAGAAAAACGGAAAAGGGATGAGGAAAAGGCAGACGCACAAAGGAAGAAAGACGAAGAGAAGCGAAAACGGGATGAGCAGAAAGCAAAGAAAGAGAGAGTGGGTCATTTTTTACTCTGCTCATGATAGAAATCAGCTGCTAACTGCTGGGTGAGTTTATGTCCAGGCCCAAACCAGACTCAGTTCATTCTTTCCAAAGCCAAAGGGCGAGTTAACTCTACCATCCTCATCCAAGGTCCAGCGTACCACGACCTATGATAAGGCTACGGAGAATGATGACCGAGGCTCCATGGACCCAGCTAGCGCAACGAATCCTTCTGACTACGAACGATATTTCCACCCTTTCTTCATCAAACAACATGTGAAAATGGCCCCGCGGAATTACTTTATTCGTGATGCGGAATATAAAGCATATATCAAGAAGAAACTCGATGAAACGCTCCCAATTGCTGGGGAACCAACAGTGGATCCGATGAATCCTGACCATACGACAACGGGAAATATGGTAGCACCAACACGTGGTATAACTGGGGACGAAATTGTTGAATTGCTACATATACCGCATCACAAGAGAGTCCGGAGAGGGAACGCCTCAAGGTATACGGTGAAACAGCTTTTGGAGTTGATTAATACCTCTGAAGCCGAGATTCACCCCAATTCCTCCCAGCTCGCAGATCGAAAATCACCAAACCATTATCTCGCGCTGCTCAATGCTTTGCCCAGAAAGCATTTACATTTTGCTGAAGATGTACGGCCGCCATATTCCGGGACTTTTACTCGAGTGCCTCCTGTCAACTCAGGCCTCAGAAAGGGGAGAAATCCTTTCGAGAGATCTTTACCAAATGTAGATTATGACTACGATTCAGAGGCGGAATGGATAGCCCCCGAGGAGGAAGACGGTGAAGACCTGCTCAGCGAGCTTGGCGATGAAGAAGAGGATGAGGATGTTGAGGATGAAGAAGAGATGGGTGAGTTTCTGGATGATGAAGATGATGCAGTGAAACGAAGAGCTGGGGAATTATGCCCCCTACTTCCCTCTTCAAGTGGTCTGTGTTGGGAAGACGAGCAAGGGAGAAATAAGAAAAAGGAACTCCAAGAAATGAAGTTAGGTATACTAACAGGTATGGAGCGTCCCTCCCTCTCCAATACCCAACGATACTAATTCACATCTAGAGGGAGTGTCTGGCCCAATTGATCCTTTTTCCAATCACTACTGGCTTCCCCCCCCAAAAGCTCCGGGCAGTACCAGCGCCATATCATTCTCCGTTGGCAACCCCAGAATGTCAACCTTGCTCTCTTCTACACTCCCCTCAGCCACTACGTCACTCCCACATCGCCCGGCTGTCAATATTATCACTTCACAAACCCCCAAGAAGCTGATACCCACAGAAGACCTGGAGGCTTTCAAAAAGGCCGTTGACGGGAGCGACATGACCAAAGCCGGATTGGTGGAGTTGCTGAAGAAGCAGTTCCCGAAAGCAAGCAAAGACGCAATTCGAGAAACCTTGGGGAAAGTTGCAGTTCGGATAGGGGGGAAAGAAGCCGATAAGAGATGGGTATTACGAGACTGAGAAGTATAGATACATCTTAATGTCTGAATGAAACAGCATCATGTGAATACTAGACGAGCGGGGCGTTTGTGCCGCTAAAGAGGGCGTGATCTTTCCTTGTTTTTGTGTTTCAGTTGGGTTTTCAGATTTCATGATACCTCTATATATATTTCGATTCTCCCCAATCGCCGCATGACCGCACGTGACTTGTCGCCCACCTAATCTTATCGCGGCGGCCGCGAGACATCAACACCCCTGTCGGCATGACCCGCACATACGCTGCCCTGGTGACCTGCAATGCTTCTGCTTGCTCGACCTCGATGGCCAGCGCACCCCGGGCTCGGCTCCCTCCGTCTTCGCCAGCTCACCCAAAAGGCCACAGTTGCCCTGGCAGGGGCAAGCCGTACACGGAGACTCCTGGCAACCTCTACCACAGCGGTTCATGTTCCCACCAAGTCCTCCGCCCGTTTTGAATCCTTGAAGGGACAGGTCCGGGAGGCGCTCGTTGAATTGTCTAGCTTGAAATGTACCAACCAAAGCCGGGTCCAGCTTGCATTACGGTCTCTCGAACAAGATACTGCGCCCACAAGAATTGCAGTCCTCGGGGCTTCCATTGAGTCGCAGGGCAGTCGGCGCGAGTCTATGCGTGCACCAGCCAGGCTTTTGAGAGTACTCCTCGCCGATCCACTTGCTCCAACACAAGGATGGGAGGAGGAGCTCGTGAATTGGTGCGGACGGGAGGAGGCCCAAGGGTTGCTGTTAAGGTGAGAATCCAGAGCATGTGAGATTACAAACAAGCATGCCAGACTAAAGTGGGGGCAGGTATTCTCCAACAGCCATCCCACTCACCACATCTCCAAACTCTCCCCTAGCCTCACTATCGGTTCCTTCCCCGTTCCTTCTGTCCCACAACCTCGAAATATTGCTCACCTCTCTCCCACCAATGCACCCCTCAGAGGAGGATATCTATGTCCCCACACTGATTGCGCCAGTCCCTGCGCCCAACTATGACCTGAATCAGAGCCCACATCGCTCCACGGGAATGGTAATGCGGTACCCTGTGCACAAGAGTATCATCTTCGCTGACGGGCTTGGAGAGCTATTCATGACGGCGGGTTTAGTATCCCGCATGGGTGTGATAAGCGAGGGTCTTGACAACGTGCGGAGCGTGGCATGGCTACCTGGAATAGACACAAAGGTGGTGGGGGCCAATATGTGCAGTGGATTACAATTGTTGGACCTGGAAGCTGCGGAGTCCGCATTTGACCACCTTCGCTCTATACCACCGGACACGGAGGCTTTCCAGCAGAAGTACCTTGATTCTGGATTGAGTGGGTTACAAGATTGGGTAAAATCTGGGACAGAAGCTCAACCATACGCTCTCCCCGGGGTAACCAGGTCACTAATCACTTCCATTATGACGCCCATTGTCTCATCCTTAACTCAACGACCCGTAACAGCAATGACCGGCCTTACTCCCCAACCCTCCACTCCGACTGACCCTGTTCAGAGACCTGACGCTCGCCTAGGTAATATTGACACTGTTCAATCCCTCACTGACGCTATGCGGTCATTCTCTACCACTTCCCATCAGGAATTGAAGTCTTCACTTGACAAGGCTTTTGCTTCGCAAATGTGGAACAGGCTGGCTTGGTATCGACTTGTTTTTAATCTTGATGACGTGGGATATCTTGCATCTTCTGCTCTATCCGACAGAATACTCCCCAACACCGAACTAGAAGGGTGGGCCCTTGCCGGAAGGATGTGGGGAGCTGGGTTCCGAGAATTTTCCCAAAGTAAAAACACTCCAGTACCAGCGGATCTCTGTCTACATACAGGTGAAAAAGTTAGACCGACAGCCTCCGAGGAAGAAATCGCACGAGTCATTGCCACAGCTGACTCGCATTCTCACTTCCCATCACCAACACTCATCGTTTCTGACCCATACAAACCTGCGTTTCCACCGTTCTTCCCTAATGCCCGGGCCAAAGTTGTCACGGCGCTCATACCCCCTCTACACTCTGCAGCCACGACACATGTTTTGGCCTCTGCATCGCTCCTGTTCACCTCTTTCTTTGCCACTGCGCTTCTGTACTTATCTGAAGTTCCACTGTATACGTCGTTCACCGCCACTGCCGCAGGTGGAGCTTTGAGCATGAGCTATTTACAACGGAAGTGGGGGCGGGAGAAGGCTGCCTTCGAGCGTGAGGTGAGGGAGGTTGCAAGACAGGCTGTTGTTAATGCAGAAAGGTGGGGCTGGGGAGTGTTGAGGAATACAATGGAGGTGAACGTAAGGGTAGGTGGTGCGACCGATGGGGGCGAGGAGAAATTTGACGGAGACAAGACGGAGAGACTGAAGAAAGTGGTGAAACAAGGACTGGCAGGATTAGAGGAGTTGGGCGGTACTGGTGATCGACAGACACGCCACGGGGTAACTACTAATGAGGGATAGAAGATGTGTATGGCAAAATAATATACATTCCCGAATATATTTACATTTGCCAGCCATGGAGAGGATATGATATGACTTTGCCGAAGCTTCATTACCCTCAGTTCAGCCAACAGCACACACCATGCTAAAGACACTCATTCATGTACACAGCCCCGCTTATCATTAACTCCCGATGGGTCGCTGGGACCCCCCACAAAAATATTCTCATATTCCAGCGCCTCCGCCCAGATTTCTAGTCTCATTTCTTGGAGAAATCACTGCTCTGTAAATTTCTCGTCATACTCGGTAACTTGACAACCAAGCCATCCAACTCCTTTGTCATCTTCACCTGGCACCCCAGTCGAGACCTAGACTCCTTCCATCAGCAAGAGCATCGTCATAGCCCCCTCTCCCACAGAATCTACTCACGTCTCAGTCAATCCAAAAGCCAGATCCAGCATGTCATTCTCATCATCATCCGGCTCTGGCATCTTGTCGTACATTTCCTGATCCGCAACAATAACATGGCAAGTCGAGCATGCTGCCGAGCCTCCACACGCTCCTTCAACGTCAAGATCGTATTCCTGTGCTATATCAAGCAGGTTGTCGCCCTGGTTCACAAGGAAGGTATTCGGTGTACCATCTTTGTCAATAAAGGTTACTTTAAGGCTGTCGGGCTGTTAGCATAGATGCAGGACACCAAGAGGTGAGTAGGATGGGGCTCGCCCTTCGCCGGGTTTGGGGGGCGTAATGTGCCCATGCGAAATTGGTGTGGTGGTAGAGAATTTGCGCTTGTGCAGAAGCAGTGATGGAGTTGGTGCACGAGCAGGTTTCAATGGATATCCTCCGCATCGTAGTATTATGCCTCCTCCTCCTCCTCCTGCGATTGTTGTCGTATCCGCCGCTAGTGGTGTGTTCCAATTTGCACTTGCAACCCCCCAGCTTCGTCCCACAGGAGCCACAGCGGAAGCTGCCCGGAGTAGGCAGTGTCGTAGTGCCGACATTTCCTGGAATTGAGTGAGCCCCGACCCTGACTGCGAGCGCGGTTGGGATTTTTGTAAAAAATTGGATTTTGGTGGGGTGATGCGCATGCCAAGTGATGCGAGACAGAGATGCAGGGGAGATCCATCTGATCTGATTCCACTTGCAATTTTTAATCTGTATTTACCATGATTGATTCCTATAACCTGTAAGAGTAGAGTACCCGAGTACAGTAGAGTACATGTATGATACTGTCGGTATTCATACCCGCGTTGGTTGGTGCACGTAAATGTGAACATGCAGGGCCAAGATTCGATTTCTCCCAACCATACAAGATGTAACCTCTGAGCTCTCATAGCACTATCCCCACCCCCGCGCCTTCACCCATTCCTCTCCTCGCAGAACAAGTATGACCTCCCCCGGTGGAACCCCACTCGAGGGTATCCGGGTCCTCGAATTCGCCAGCCTCGCCCCAGGGTATTCCCCCCCACCCTCCTCTCTCTAATCCCGATTAGCTACTAACCCTACAGGCCCTTCGCTGGTCTCCTTCTCTCTGATTACGGAGCCTCCGTTCTGCGGATCGACCGCCCCTCCAATACGCCTCTATCCAACGACCTCCTCACGCGGCATAAATCGTCCCTCTGTATCGACCTCAAATCCCGTTCCTCAATCCAACTCCTCCACAACCTCCTCCGGGCCGGAAATATCGATGTCCTCATCGACCCCTGGCGCCCGGGTGTCCTCGAAAGACACAACCTCGGCCCAGAGGTCTGCCTCGAGCTAAATCCCAGACTGATATATGCACGCATCACTGGATTCCGGAGAACAGGGAAATACAGTATGATGGCGGGACATGACATCAACTACCTTGCGGTGGGGGGTGGATTAAATGCTATGGGCCGGAAGGGGGAGGCGCCATATGCACCGCTGAATGTAATTGGTGATTTTGCAGGTGGGGGTGCAATGCTTGTGACGGGGATACTACTTGCATTACTGAATCGGAGTAAATCTGGTAAAGGACAGGTTGTAGAGGCGAATATGGTTGATGGAACAAGTTATCTATTCACCTTCCCCCGGCTTAATGGTGCTGGTGGTGGTGGATGGGGCAGGAAGAGCCAGATATGGGCAGGACCAAGGGGAACTAATCTCCTTGATGGGGGCTCGCCATTCTATGATACCTATGAGACGAAGGATGGGCAGTATATGGCTGTCGGGTGTTTGGAGCCCAAGTTCTACAATGTCTTTATCAAATTGCTTCAGCTGGAGGGCCAGGTACCAGATAGACTCAACCAGGATAATTGGCCAGAGTTACGGAAAATATTATTAGACAAGTTCAAGTCGAAGAGTAGAATAGAGTGGGAACAAATATTTGATGGGACTGACGCCTGTGTAACTCCAGTGAAATCCTTTGCAGAGCTGGAGGCAGAGGACCGGGAGGGTTTCACAAAGCCACCTGTGAGGCTAAAGGAATCACCAGGGAGAAATGCTAAAGCTGAAATAGGCAGTTTGCGAACTGGTCAGGGTGGGGAGGGCATCTTAGCAGAATGGTGTGGATGGGTGAAGGGGCGAGAGTTCGACATCAAGGATGGCGTGTGTCATGCAAAGGAGCCAAAGGCGAAATTGTAAATTAATAGAGTAGCGAAATGTTTATCTGTATCTACGTGTAGTGGGTTATAGCACTGGAGTACTTGCGGGTTTACAAGATAGTAATCGCAGAAAGAACGCCGGAATCAGAAAGGGGGAGAAGTCTATGATCGATTCTAGTCCCTGTTACGACTCGGCAACCACCTCCTGAGGCTCACCTCCCTTACTTTGTACTTTCTCAGCAAGGCTGGAATGTTAACACCTCCCTTCTCCGCTGTAGGTGGTGGAATGTCAACGAAGCACATGATTAAGGTCTTTTTGACCTGACTGGATACCCGATTAATACAATGTAGCCAATGCCATCCCTGTCTCATCTCTTTCTCCGGGTGCTCACTCCAATATGGATGAGAGTATGAGGGTATAATGATGACAGCGAACTCGGCGTGAGAGAAGGCGGGACCTCGGTTATACAACACTATAGATTTCCTTCTTGTTAGCCATGACCTCAAGCAAAAGCATGGACAAACAACATCCAGAGATTGTGAAGTTCTATCAGATCAAGAGAATGTCAATTCAATTACATTTATCACCATTTGCAGAAGGCCTGCAATAAGCCGAAGCGATTCAAAGTAATGGGGTCATCATAAGGAGTGGAAAAGGTAGGTATAAAACACGATAGGTGAATACTCACAATAATCTACGGCAAACTTGACACCCGGTTTGACCACCCAGCCCAAAGATCTGAAGTGATGATACACTACATAATTGACCATAAATGGATCATCTGACTGCAAAGCATCCATTGGCCTCGCTGGTGTATACGAGTACATCCTGAAAAGGCTAAGAAGCTCGTTGTTGGTAAGCTGCTTTCCATGGTCGTCGATGATCTTCAATGCCCCCAAACCAAAGGCAAGAAAAAAGGCTTCCTCCAGCGTTAATTGCAAATGCTCCAAATCCTCAATATCAACAGCTGGTCGTTGGGAGTTAATAGTAGTTGGTTTTGTCTCTGCCTCTTGGGAAAATTCAACAGTCTTATTAGGGAGTGAGGCGGAGGTCCCAACTTGTGCAAAATTGCTGCCTCCCTCGTCCCAATTTGGGGCTTCACCATCTGATTTCTCCAGCACCATTTTGCCTTCTTCTGCTAATATTCGCTCCAGCTTCTCCTTCTCCACCCTTGCTCTTTCCTTTTTGAACTCACGCCTTTCAACACGCCTCCTCTCTGTGACTTCTTCGGCGGTCAAACTTTCATTTTTCCCGATCACGCCTAACCTCCTTCTGGTACGTGTGAGCCAGGTAGGCTCACTTCTACTCAAACTCCCTTTCCCAAAAAAACCCCTGCACCACAGCCCTTGGATAGACACTGCATCGGTGACATTGACTGCACAGGTTGCCTTGGAGAAAGTTGCAGTGTAGAGCGGGGAGGCGGGAGCATACGAGGACGGGGAGGAGAAGATATATGCATAGATTATATGCAGCAGCGAGAGTGGGTTGTGTGGGACCAGTGGCGGCAGTGGAACAACCTGTAACGGCAGTGGATCTGCATGGATAACATTGTAGTTTGGCTTTTTCTGACGAGGTGGCCTGGAATTGACTGTTTTGGGGGCCGTGGCCAGGCTTGCTGAGTTTGGGGTGGTGTCGGCCATGTCGATATCATTCCCTTTGATATCTAACTGTTTGAAGGATGTTAGCGAACTGCCAACAATGAACTTGTGAATCAAATTCCAAAGGTGTCTAATATTCATGCATGCTCAGATACCGTTGTAGTCTAATACAGCTGCCATCAAAGAGAGTCAACTAAAGTCAGTGCCGACTCCCTAGGCTGGTAAGTGGTGTCATCAACGCATCGTGGTTCATCCACGACATCCCCACCCCGCATCCACCCCTTGAGGGGGCATAGTGTACAAGAAATGAAAGCAATGACTTACCCACAATACCAGACTACCCACAATATGAGCCTGTCACTTTTGTCGCTGAGGAATGTGCGTTGTGTTTGTCATTCCATTAGGAAAAGATAGCCTGGTTGGAAAAAACTTTATATATACGGTAAATATAAAGAAGGGCTTGGCACAAGACTTTTCGTTTCGTGAGGGTCTCGTGACATCAACCATTATTTTGTGAAAGGAAATAAAAATGTAGAATATAGTACACATGTACAAACAGCAGGAAATGCCCGGGACAGTCTTTCATTAGCCGCCCTTTGCTTATATCCCTCCTGTCAATGCTCAATGGCGCGGAGGTGGTGCAAAATATCTGATATATATACCTTACTCCGACAAATTTCGCTGTTCCAGCAACCTGGTCACAAACTTTCTTGCTTCAAGCCCTCCCTGTGACAGTGCCAGTGCTCCAATTATAGCATGGACGCACTCTAGTGCAACTGTGTCCATTCCAGACTGAACGAGATCTCCGGGCTGCGGCAAATATCAGTATTAGAAAAGCTCCCTACAGCAGTATTTCTTACGTTCATTGGCTTCCACCGCATCACATGGTGTAGTCCCGCCACCCTTGCAAACTTGGTTAATGCCTCCCCACTGGTATACTCTCCCACAGCCTCGTATGTCGCTGCGTCAAGGTTCCTGTAATCGGGATGTTCAAAAGGGGTAGGGGCAAGATATGTAGCTGTGTCTGAAGATATTGATGTGGGAAGTTCTGACTTCGACGACATTCCTGCTGTTGCTGGAGGAGACCGAGTTTGGTTGAGAATATGAACATTTGTGTGAAAGAAGAGAATTCGTCGACCTTGGAAAACAACCCTGCATTAGCACACTTGTTTACTACATATATCCTGTAGTTGATACCATGACTGACGAGAGCGGGAACGGGGCCGCCTCATAGCCTAAGGCTCCCTTCAGGGGAAGGCGTATAGACTAA